>OGCN01001611.1_pt1 | contig 28369 bp, 26 predicted proteins | sample 1570181 | NCBI WGS metagenome assembly OGCN01 (sample SAMEA4370584, study PRJEB24528) | human gut metagenome | reverse complement strand
CAGTAGGGTTGACACGAAGATTCAGTGTCATCGTTTTTTCCATGGTTATCACCTCGGCTTTATTGTAACGTATTTTGCGTTGCGAATCAACGAATGTGCCATATATACGGAAAAATCTCCAGATTACACAAAAACGATCTGGAGATTTTGGTAAAGCATTCAAGAATCTTCGGCTGATTTATTGTTTTCTCACGTTATAGACTAGATAAAAATAGTCATATCACAGTGTCGTGCAAATTCTATAGGGGTTTGCTATCTTGACAGACTTTCCTGTGATGATTCCAACATCTTCGGCCTATAACGAATTCGAGATACCATTTTAGTTAATCAAACATAATTTTTTCTTCTTTTTCGAAAAATCATTGCAATTTCACGAAGAAAGCTGTATTATCAATTAGAATTGATGTACTATCATTTCCTGAATTTCAATCATATTTTTCATTCAATCCCACAAAAGGAGGCCTGTATGGTTAGTATCGCTATTTTCAACAACAAAGGTGGTGTCGGAAAAACGACTTATCTTTACCACCTTTCAAATCTTCTCGCTGATGCTGGAAAGAAAGTTTTGATGGTTGACTGTGATAGCCAATGTAATTTAACAGCTTATGCGTTAACTGATGAGCAAATCAGCCAATCTTGGAGTTCTTCCGGAAATAGTATTTATCAAGCTATAAAGCCAATCGCTACAGGTACTGGTGATTATATTGATTGCACTCCTACCTTTGTAAGCAGCAATCTCTACCTCGTTCCCGGAGACATTGATTTAAGCGTTTTTGAGGATCGTTTGGGGGATACATGGTCAAGCGCTGCTACGCAAGAAATTTCTTTGCGCACGCAGGTTGCTATCTATCGTTATGTTAACTTCGAAGCTAAAAAATTATCTGCCGATTTCGTATTATTCGATTTGGGGCCCAATTTAGGTGCTCTTAATCGTTCTGTCTTAGGTGGATGCGATTATTTTATCACACCACTTTCACCGGATTTATTTTCTATTAAGGGTACACAAAATCTTGGAAATAAATTCGTTACATGGAATGAAGAATGGAACCCCATCCTTTCTCGCTGGAGAACCAAGGGATTCAAGGAACTACCTACAGCCAAGCCGAAATTTTTGGGATATGTTATGCAGCAGCATAACCTGCGAACCAATTCTACAGGTATGACGCAGGGCTGGAAAATCTTCGGTGATCAAGTCAACACAGCCGTAATGGAAAATATTGTCGATCGTCTGGCACCTTTGCATCAAGTTGTTTCCCGCGATAATTACTGCTTGGGTGCTATTCCGAACCTTCATAGTTTAATTCCTTATTCTCTTAATGCCAGAAAGCCTGTATATAAATGCACTGGGGCAGATGGATTGAAGGGGGCACACATTAGTAAAGCAAAGTCAAGCGCACAAGATTACTCCCAAATGGTTGATTTCCTCCTTAGTCTTGTTTAGATTTTATATGGAGCCTTAGGGGTGAAAACCAGTTTTATCATTTTCAACTGACTTTTCCTTTGCCAAGCTATTATTGACATTTTCGGCGTAAATCTCGGAATTATGAAAAAGGAATTGACTACTTTATAAATTATGATAATAATAGTTTCACCTAATCATTTTTTCTAAATCTTCTGTTGCACCGATTTGCTCTGCTCTGTGTAAAGCATATTCTTTTAATCCCTTGATTTTTCTCTGTGCTTCTTGTTCGCATTCCTCAGTATCACTTGCAAGGTTTGCCTTTACTTGCTCAACATACCGTTCGATAGTGGCAATCGTTGCATCTATTTTTGCATCACGTTCTTTTCTGAAAAAGGTAAACGACTGTTTTTTCTTCAAAAGATCAGCAATCTGCTGTTGTGTTTGACTTATTGCTACCTGCGCTTTATTTTCAAGTTCCTTTTTTCGGTTTGACATTTCTGCGTTTATCTTTTTACACCCGTCATTGTATACAGTAACTATCGACTGTATTAAAAGTTCTTTTTCCTGTTGTTGCTTAAGCAGCCTTTCCTCTTCCTGCTGCTTTTCAAAAAGACTTTCCCTCTCTCTTCTTTCTTTCTCCTTGAGTATTCTTTCTTTTTCTTGTTGTTCTTTGCATTTTTGCTCTAGTTCTCGGCGTCGTTCCTGTTCAACCATTGACTTAAACTCAATCACACTATCAAACACACTCGCCATTTTTGATTTGTGTTCTTCGATTTTCTTTTTCACCTCCGCATTTCCCTCCCATGGTCTCCAAATCGTGTAAAAATACTCCTCACGCCCAATATATCGCTTCCATTCTTCAAATGTTCCCTTTACAGAGTTTTTAAGAGTATCAAATGCGCGTGCTTCCGGTGTATCTGGCTCATACCAAAAATCCGATGCCATTCCTGAAATCTGAAACAACTCATCTCTTTCCAAGGAATCGAATACTCTTCCAATCAGTGAAAGTGCTATTTGATATTGCTCAGCCCAATAGCTATTTTCCCAGCATTGCAATTCAAAGCCATTAAAACCGTAATCTGTTACTCTTTGGGATTCAGCAAATTTTAGTGCATCGTTCATGCGCTCACAGTTGAACTGAAACTGACTCCCAATCAATGCTCCATACATAACTTTTTGGAGCGTACTCATATATTGTAGTTTTCCCAAAAGAAGATCTGATTTTAACACAGTTTTATTGATGTTTTCCAATTCATCACAATAGCACTGAATTGAACGAACAATTTTTCTGCAACCATTTTTCATTGAGACGCTTAGCCATGCTGTTGCCTTAGTAAATCTATGATATCGATACACTGGCTTCATCATCATTGCAACGCCATGAGAACACGATTTTCGTGATTTTTTCGATGATGACCGCAGCTTCTTTCGAACTTCTTCTTCGCACTCATCCTCCAACAATTTTTGATTTTGAAGATATTCCTGATAGTTTCTAGGCTCATCCGACTGCTGAAACAATTGAGATGTTTTTATTTTTTCCGCATTACTAACCTTATGGGATGGATTTTCAAGTTTTTTATCATCCTTAGGAACATAATCTGCAATGTCCCAGAATTTCACTCGGAGCTTTTGAGCTTCATCCTTTGCCTGTTTCGTTAATTCCGAATTGCTCATAATAACAGCAACGTCGCAGTCATAGTAGGATGCCCCTGTATACGCTTCCTGCACAGCTTTATTGGGAATCTGCCCCTGATAGAGCTTGCATTGAATGCCAAATCGAATTCCGTTCTGTTCTGCAATAATATCAACACCATGGTCGCCGGAACCAGAAGTTACCTCTGCCTTGGTAAAACCTTTTTTCAGCAGACAGTCTGCACAGTAACGCTCAAAGTCCCAACCGCTCATCGAAGAAAAATCCATGATTGACCTCCCGAATCGTTGACATATTTTAAGCTGAGTATAGCACAATTATCCCTAGTGCGCTATACTTCCACCGTATTCTCTTGGGTTTCCAAAGGGACCGCAACACCCATTTGGCACACGACTTTGCTTGCAAAGTCTAGTGTGTTATACCTTTGCTTCCGGCTGACGCGGGAAAGGGGTTGCGAGAGGCTCCGGCAAGCACCTGTTCTGTGGCAGAAGGATGCGCGGATGGGCGTGGCAGTTGACGGTCTTTGCCCACCCAGCGCAGACTTGCGGAGGAACCAATGGTGTACGTTCTCCTTCCTGCCGCAGCAGTGGTGTTGTACAATAAAAGTTGACACAGGGAACTCAAAGAGCCAATATATAGAAAAGGAGAAACAGGAGGCAAGAAGAGATGGCTCGGAATCACGAGTTGATCGTCTGGAGGAACTTGAACCATACGATGCGGGCAATATGGCGCTTTCACTGGGAGGCGACCTTGGTTCATGTTTTATACAGCCGGATCGGAAGTATATGGAGAACGATATGCAATCCATTATGAATGCCGAACTTGATTTGAGGGCAATCCAGACGATATTCTGAGATATGGTGGAGCGGCTGCTTGCGGCTGGCTGGTGTCTGCGCAATTAGACCATCAAGTGTTTATTTTCAAATTGTTCAAAAACCTCACAAAGAAACTCCATTTTTATCCGGTACAATGTAGACGTACTTAAGAAGACACTGTCCCCCGCGAATGCGAGGCAATAGCCAATGCGGCGGGCAGACTACCAACCATCTCCTGACAGCCGCAAATGTTTGGGAGTTCTCATATACAGGCAGCGCCGCTTTCTCCTCCTTTCCACGGCGCTGCCTGTTTTAGATTCTGCGCAGCAAAAAGCTCTCCGTTTCAACCGAAGCGGAGAGCTTTTTGCATGTTCGGGATCTGGTGTTCAGCGCAGGTCCCGCAGACGGGCGGCGGGGAGGGTGGAACTCAAAAACGTCCACACAGCGTCCTGACTGTCGTTCACGAGGTAGGCTTGGGTCTGCTGGACATAGAGGTAAACGGCATCGGGGGTGCGGTAGGCGATGTGGAGGTCCTGCCACGGGTACTGATGGCTTGGCTCCGGGCGGTCCTGCTCGCCCGCCATCCAGACGGCAAGGCCGGCGTCATCGAACCGGAGGCGGTAGAACGGGCGGGGGAGGCCCAGCTTTTTGATGGTGGTGCGCAGGTCGCGGAAGAAGGTGTAGAAGTACACGGCCGGGAGCCCCAGCGCCACTACGGCCAGCACCACAGCCAGCAGGGCGGCACCTTCCCGCACGCCCACCTGCGACAGGCAGATACAGGAAAACACCAGCAAGATGGCCGTAAAGGCCAGCGGGCGCCGCCAGCGCTTCTGGTGGCGGAACAAGTCGAAGGAGCGGAACTTGTGGAACGATGCGGCGTCCATGGTGATGGAAACGCTGATGGGCTGCAACATGGATAACATCTCCTTTTTTAGGCATAGTACCATATTTTTTTTCGCGAGGCAAGCGCAATCTTGCGCAAATGGCAGAAAACGTGGTAGAATAAGACGATTCATGGTTTGAAAATTTTGCCGGGAGGGGAAGAAAGTGCATCGACAAAGTACGCTCAAGCAGCGGATGATCCTGTGTCTGGCAGCTTTTTTTGTGGCCTTGGCGGCCCAGATCGTGCTGAGCTTTTACCAGTCCGGCACGGTGCTGCGGGAGCTGGACGACCAGATGGGCAACTTCAATGCCATCAGCCGCTTTCAGAACGGCGTGGAGCGCAGCCTGACGGCGCTGGACGAATACCGCTGGGAGTACGGCGACACGGATGCCTTCTTGACAGAGCTGGACAGCGCTTTCTCTACGATGAACGCATGGCTGTGGCGGATTGACGGCAGCCTTGACACCGTGAGCGAGGAGCAGTATCTGCTCTACAGCGCCGTCTGCACCACCTATAAAAGCTACGCAGCCCTCATCGACGAGGTGAAGGCGGATGTTGCCGCCGGGGCCGACGCCCAAGCGGCCCAGCTCTATTGTAGTAAAGTCTCGCCCTGCGGCGGATATCTGCGGCAGTATGCCCAGCAGCTATTGAACACCGCCATCTCGGACGCGCAGGGCACCTACATGACCGTCTCGGAACTGAGCAGCCGGGTCAAGTGGGCCCAGACCGTCGTGGTGGGGCTCTGCCTTGCGCTGGGCCTTGTGATGGCGTGGTCGCTGATGCGGCTGCTGACGCCGGTGCAGGAGATGATCGGGGCCTCACAGGCCGTCGTCCGGGGCGAGCTGGACACGCCGGACATCCCGGTGCCCCGGCAGGACGAGATGGGCCGGTTGATCGACGCGTTCAACCGGATGAAACACTCGATGGCCCAGCAGGTGAACACCCTGCGGGAGAAAAACGAGATGGAACAGGCGCTGCACCAGCAGAAGACACAGGCGCTGGAACTGCAGAACCGGATGGAGCGGAGCCGTTTGCAGCAGCTGCGCAGCCAGATCGACCCGCATTTCCTGTTCAACACCCTGAACGTCATCCTGCAGACGGCAGGGCAGGAGACGGCCTACCGCACCCAAGCGCTCATCACGGCGCTGAGCCATCTATTGCGGTACAGCCTGATGAGCAACGACGAGCAGGTGCCCCTCTCCCGCGAGGTACGGATCGTGGACGAGTATTACTCCATCTACCACGTCCGCTTCGGCGAGCGGGTGCAGATGGAATGGCGCATCTCGGACTCCATCGACCTGACCGAGACGCTGGTGCCCTCGTTTATTTTGCAGCCCATCGTGGAAAACGCCTTCAAGCACGGCATCGCCCCCAAGGAAGAGGGCGGCCGGGTCCGCATCCGGGTCAACCCGCTGCGGGACAAGGGGCTGCTGTATATCAGCGTCTGCGACAACGGTGTGGGCATTGCGCCCGAACAACTGCACGAATTGCAGACGGCGCTGGAATCCCCCGACGAGCGGTGGGAGCATATTGGTGTGTACAACGTAGCGGCGCGGCTGCGGCTGCTGGATCCGCGCTGTGCGTTGAAAGTTCGTTCCCATCCGGGGCGGGGCACGGCGGTGAGCCTGTACCTGCCCCTTGTGGAACCCACAGAAGAGGAGGACTTGGATGATGATTCGCTTGTTGATCGCGGATGATGAGCGGCTGGAGCGCGAAGCTCTGGCGGAGATGGTGACGCGGCGGTTCGTGGAGCACGAGATCGTGCTGGAAGAAGCCGAGAATGGCCGCAAGGCAGCAGATACGGCGATCCTGTGGGGGGCGGACCTCATCCTGATGGACATCGAGATGCCGGGCATGAACGGCCTTGATGCGGCCCGCGCTGTGCTGGCTCAGCGGCCCGGCTGCAGGGTCATCTTCGTAACGGCCTACAGCTTGTTCCAGTACGCCCACGAGGCGGTGCATCTGGGGGCGTGCGACTATCTGCTCAAGCCGGTAGACCCGGACGAGCTGGAAGCGTCCATCCGCCGGGCCATCCGGCAGATCGAGACCGAACGCAAGCTGGAAGCGCTGGCCCCCGTCCAGCAGGAGCAGGAGCCTGAAGCGCCCGCCGCGCCGCAGGAGGAAGGCGGGGACGAGAGCAGCCAGAACGCCCTTGTCATGGCGCACGTGCGGCGGTATCTCGAAGACAACTATATGTTCGACATCTCGCTGGACAGCGTGGGCGAGATTTTGCACATCAGCCCGGCCTACCTTTCGGCTCAGTTCAAGAAATACCAGAAGATGAACTTCCTCGACTGCCTGACCGAACTGCGGATCAACGCGGCCAAGGAGCTGCTGAACGACCCCTTCCGCTCCTCGGCGGAGGTGGCCTCCATGGTGGGCTACGAGGACGCCAGCTATTTTGCCCGCGCCTTCAAAAAGCGGACGGGCGTCACCCCCACCCAGTACCGCCGCCAAGCCGCCAAGGCTGCGAAGGGCGAAAAACAGGGGGCGCTGCTGTGAACCGGAAGCTGACCCGGCGGCAGGTGCTGACCGCCGCGGCCGCCGGGGCGGCGCTGACGCTCTGCGGCTGCAGGCAGCAGGAGCCGGAAGAGGCCAAGCCGGAGCTGATCCTGCGCTACGCCGAGAACCAGCCGGAGGACTACCCCACCACACAGGCGGCGCTGGCCTTTGCGGGGCTGATGGCCGACCAGACGGACGGCCGGGTGAAGGTGGCCGTGTACAGCGGCGGAGAGCTGGGAGCCGAGCAGAGTGTCATCCAGCAGATGCAGTTCGGCGGCATCGACTTTGCCCGCGTCTCCCTGAGCCAGCTGGCCGAATACGTCCCGGCGCTGAGCGTATTGCAGCTGCCCTACCTTTACGAAGACGCCAGCCAGATGTGGCGGGTGCTGGACGGCAGCATCGGCGACGATTTTCTGGCCATGCTGGACGAGATGGATCTTGTAGGCCTGTCGTGGTTCGATGCGGGCGTCCGCAGCTTCTACACCCGCGAAAAGGTCACGGATCTGGAACAATTGCAGGGGCTGACCCTCCGGGTGCAGGAGTCGGACATGATGAGCGAGATGATCACCGACCTTGGCGCAGAGCCGGTGCAGGTGGTGTACAGTCAGGTCTATGCGGCCCTCCGCAACGGTCAGATCGACGGGGCCGAGAACAACTGGCCCAGCTACGACGCCATGGGCCATTACGAGGTCGCGCCCTACTTTTTGCAGGACGAGCACACCCGCGTGCCGGAGATCCAACTGGCCAGCACGGCCGCCATCGAAAAGCTGGAAGCCCTTGACCCCTCTTACCCGGAGGTGCTGCGCACCTGCGCGCGGGAGTCCGCCCGCACCGAGCGGCGGCTCTGGGCCGAGCGGGAGGCCCGCAGTGAAAAGGAACTGCGGGAGTGGGGTGTGGAAGTGACCACCCTGCCCGATGCCGAAAAGCAGAAATTCCGCGCCGCCGTCCAGCCTCTCTATGACCGGTTCGCCGATCAGGCGGAGCTGCTGGAGAGAATCAAGGAAAGTTGAGATAAAAGCTTGGAAAATCGAAATGAATTTTATGTTGCATCCTACTCCTTGTCGAGAACGTCAAATTAAACTATAAAAACTTGTGCATATCATCCAAAAGTAATTTTCACATTCTTTCGAAAATCAGGACATTTTTTGAAATCCCTTGTCCCGGCTTAAAAAATTTGCTAAAGTGTGAACAGCGAATGAACGACGGCGCGGGCCCTGTGCAGGACGTGCCGTCCGGAGAAAATTTTAGGAGGATTTACTTATGAAAAAGATCACTCGTCGCAGCTTCCTCGCAGCAGCCGGTGTTTCCGCCGCTGCTCTGGCTCTGACCGCTTGCGGTGGCTCTTCCAACAGCACCACCAGCACCGCTGCTTCTTCCGCTGCAGCTTCTACCACCGCCGGTGATGCAGCCGCTGCTGCTTCCGACCCGAAGGTGACTCTGGTTTACGCCGAGGTCAACCCGCTGGACACCATCGTTGGCCAGACCGCTACCCACTTCAAGGAGAAGGTCGAGGAGCTGACCGGCGGTTCCGTGGTCATCGACGTGCAGGCTTCCGGTGTTCTGGGTTCTGAGAACGACGTTCTGGACGCCATTCTGGGCGGCTCCACTTCCATCGATATGAGCCGTATCTCCGCTTTCGCACTGACCAGCTACGGCTGCAACAAGTCCAAGCTGCTGAGCATCCCCTTCACCTTTGAGAACCGTGCACACTTCTGGAACTTCGCAAACAGCGACCTCGCTCCGGAGTTCCTGAACGAGCCGCAGGAGCTGGGTCTGCCCGTTCGCGGCATCTTCTACGGCGAGGAGGGCTTCCGCCACTTCTTCACCGTCAACCCCGTTTCCGGCATTGAGGACTTCAAGGGCCTGAAGCTGCGTGTGTCCAACGACCCCGTCATGAACGGCATGGTCGAGGGTCTGGGCGCGAACCCCACCGTCGTTTCCTTCGGTGAACTGTACAGCGCACTGCAGACCGGCGTTGTGGATGGCGCTGAGCAGCCCATCGCAAACTACAAGTCCAACGCATTCCCCGAAGTTGCAAACAACCTGATCCTCGACGGTCACACGCTGGGTGCCATTCAGGCTGTTATCACCGATAACGCTTGGGGCAAGCTGACCGAGAACCAGCAGGCTGCCATCATGGAGGCCGGTGCGGATACGCAGGCCTTCAACGCAGATCTGTCTGAGAGCGCTGAGAACAAGGTCCTCGACGAGCTGAAGTCTTCCGGCTGCAACGTCGTCGACGTCCCCGATAAGACTCCTTGGCAGGAAGCTTGCCAGAAGGTCATCAGCGAGAACACTTCGGATCAGGCAGAGCTGTATCAGCAGCTGCTGGACATGAAGGGCTGAGCCTGAGCGTCCGCTCCTAAAGTTGTAAGACGCCCGGCGGGTGGTGACGGGATCTTCCCCGCCGCACCCGCCGGGCTTTTTGTAAGGAGGAATGAACATGCCGAAAATCTTTGACACACTGGATAAGATCAAGCCGGCCTATGACATTACCTACAAAGTGGTGCTTTTCATCTGCAAGATCCTGCTGATCGCGGATATCGCCATCACCACGATGTCGGTCATCGGCCGCTACGTTCCCTTTATCCCGGACCCCGCATGGTCGGAAGAGGTCGTGCTGACCTGCATGAGCTACATGGCCGTTCTGAGCGCTGCGCTGGCCATCCGCCGCGGTGCCCACATCCGCATGACCGCATTTGATGTCTACCTGCCCAAGACCGTGCTGAAGTGCCTTGAGATCCTGTCCGATGTGGCCGTCTTTGCACTGGGCGTCATCATGATGGTGGTCGGCTGGAACTACGCCACCACGCTGGGCGGCCGCGGTTTCTACGTCTCGATGCCTTGGCTGAGCCGCTTCTGGATGTACTTCCCGGTGCCTCTGGCCGGTGTTGCCATGATCATCTTTGAGATCGAGGCCGTCTACAACCACATCAAGAGCTTTTTTGTAAAGGAGGAGAACTGATATGACAGTACAGACACTGGCAATTGTTGTCCTTCTGGTCAGCTTCTTCGTAATGATCTTCCTGCGCTTCCCCATCGCGTATGCGGTCGGCCTGTCCAGCGTGTTCTGCATGTTGGTGCAGGGTCAGGCGCTGACCGATGTCTGCCGCCTGATGGTCAAGGGCATCTCGTCCTTCAGCCTGATGGCTGTGCCGTTCTTCATCACCATGGGCGTGCTCATGGGCTCCGGCGGTATTTCCGAAAAGCTGATCGCGCTGGCTGACGCCTGCGTCGGCTGGATGCGCGGCGGCATGGCAATGGTCAACATCGTTGCTTCCTACTTCTTCGGCGGCATTTCCGGTTCTGCTTCTGCAGATACCGCTTCCATCGGCTCCATCATGATCCCCATGATGGTCGATCAGGGCTACGATGCCGACTTCTCCACTGCTGTTACCATCACCTCCTCCTGCGAGGGTCTGCTGGTCCCGCCGAGTCATAACATGGTCATCTACGCAACCACCGCGGGTGGTATCTCCGTCGGCAGCCTGTTCCTCGCGGGCTACCTGCCCGGCGCTCTGCTGGCCATCGTCCTGATGGTCGGCTCCTACATCATCTCCGTCAAGGAGAATTACCCCAAGGGCTCTCCGTTCAGCATCAAGGGCTTTATCAAGCAGATGGGCACCTCCGTCTGGGCACTGGCCGCTGTCATCATCGTCGTGGTCGGCGTCGTCGGCGGCGCGTTCACTGCCACCGAGTCCGCTGCAATCGCAGTTATCTACTCGCTGTTCGTTTCCGTCTTCGTCTACAAGGGCCTTGACTGGAAGGGCGTCTGGCACGCTCTGGACGAGTGCGTGAACACCCTGTCCATCGTCCTGATCCTGATCGCCACCTCTGCGGTGTTCGGCAACTGCCTGACCATGCTGCACGTGCCCGATCTGGCTGCAAACGCCATCACCAGCGTGACCGATAACCCCTACATCATCGCTCTGCTGATCGACCTGATCATTCTGATTCTGGGCTGCATTATGGATATGGCCCCCATCATCCTGATCGCAACCCCGATCCTGCTGCCCATCGCAACGTCCATCGGCATCGATCCCATCCAGTTCGGTATCATCGTGGTCCTGAACTGCGGCATCGGTCTGCTGACTCCCCCTGTCGGTGCGGTCCTGTTCATCGGCTCTGCCGTGGCGAAGCGCCCGATGGAGAAGGTCGTCAAGGCCACCCTGCCGTTCTACCTGTGCATGTTCATCGCCCTGCTGCTGCTGACGTTCATCCCCGATATCAGCCTTGCCATCCCCAAGCTGCTCGGCGGCTACGTCAGCCCCATCGCAAACCCGCTGGGCCCGGTGTTCATCCACTAAACAAGTCATTCTCTCCTTCTTCTCCACAATTGTATAGAATGCGGAACAAGACCCCCGGCGTAAGCCGGGGGTCTTGTTCTTTTGTCAGAGCAGCTTTTTCAGCGTCGTTTCCCGCAGACCCGCCAGCTTATCGGGCCATGTGTTCAGGCGGGCAAGATCGCGGAGGAACTGGGCTTCGGTGAGGTCGGAAGTTGCCGCTTGCAGCAGTACATTCCGTGTAAAAAGAAAAACATTGTCCGAACTGGAATAAAAAATCAGCTCGACATGACCGGAGAAGAGGGAAAACAGCGCCGTGCGCAGCTCGTGGGAGCCGAACAGAGGAACGAGGTCGGAATCTTTCAACAACAGCACGTCTGCTTGTGGAAAAAATTGCAGGGCCGTTTCGCGCAGGGCGGCGGCGTCCGGCCAGCAGGGAGCGGCTTCCGCCATCCGGGGCGCATAGCAGACGAAGGCTCCGGCGTCCCGCGCGGCGGCAATGGCCTTGAGGTGGGTCAACCGGGCGGGGGAGTCCAGCAGACAGCCGGAGGAAAAGCAGAGGGCGAAGGCGCCCCGCAGGGCGGCGGCATCCAACTGTTCCGGCGCATACAGCAGTTCGGCGGAAGGGGCGCGGTAGGGGAGAAGCTTCCCCGCGCCGGAGAAGACCACCGGCGTGCGGGCCGCGTCCGTGAAGCAGAGGTGGGTGCAGTCGATGCCGTCGGCGGCAAGCTGGGCTGCCGCCTTGCGGCCGAAGGGGTCGGCCCCCAGTTGGGAGAGGAGCGCGGCGTGCCCGCCCGCGCGGACATAGGCGCGGCAGAACGCAGCGCCCCATCCGCCGACCGAAACGCGGAACGTCTCGGCCAGCTCCGGCACCGTGTCCGCGCCCAGCTCCACCCATGCCTCGCCAAGGCAGAAAAGCGGCTTTTCCGGCATCTGTGCTCCCTCCTCTCCCGGTAAAATCGGGTTTCAGTATACACCCACAAAAAGTGGTTCGTCAACGGGATCTTCCCTTGACAATGATGGGAAGACTATGCTAAACTTGCGAACTGGTGTAAGAAAAAACAGAAAGGACGTTCCATGGACCTCACAAAGCAGTTTGTTAAGTACGTATCCCAGAACATTTTCGGCTTGCTGGGCACTTCGTGCTATATTCTGGCGGACACCTATTTCATCGCACAGGCGGCGGGCACCGACGGCGTGACCCTGCTGAACCTTTGTCTGCCGATCTACAACTTCATCTTTGCCATCGGCTCGATGATCGGCCTCGGCGCGGCGACCCGCTACGCCATCCTGCGGGCGCAGGGCGACGAGAAGGCTCAGCGGTATTTTTCCAACGCTATCTTCTGCGCCTGCATTCTGGCGGTGCCCTTTGTTCTGGCGGGCATCTTCTGCCCGGACGGGCTGCTGCGGCTGATGGGCGGCGACGCGGGCATCGTGGCGCTGGGCGAGAACTACGCCCGCATCTTCCTGCTCTTTACGCCCTTCTTCATGTGCAACTATGTGGTGGCGTCCTTCGTCCGCAACGACGGCGACCCTTCGCTGGCCATGGTGGCGACGCTGAGCGGCAGCCTGTTCAATGTGGTGTTTGACTACATCTTCATCTTCCCCATGGGGCTGGGGCTGCCCGGCGCGGCGCTGGCAACGGCCATTTCGCCGATGCTCAGCATTGCCATTTGCAGCACCCACTTTTTGAAAAAGAGCAACACCGTCGCCTTTGTACGGAAGGCACCGTCCCTCCGGCTGCTGGCCCAGAGCTGCCAGCTTGGCATCTCCGGTTTCGTCGGGGAGCTGTCGTCGGGCGTGACCACCACCGTCTTCAACTTCCTGCTGCTTCGGCTGGCGGGCAATGTGGCCGTGGCGGCCTATGGCGTCGTGGCAAACTTCGCGCTGGTGGCGACGGCCATCTTCAACGGTGTGGCGCAGGGCGCACAGCCGCTGGTCAGCCAGTGCTACGGCAGGAATGAGATGGCCGGGGCCAAGAAGCTCCTGCTGCTGGGCTGCGGCACGGCGCTGGGGCTGGCGGCGGTGCTGTACGGCGTCGTGTTCGGCTTTACCGATTCGCTGGTGGCCCTGTTCAACAGCGAAAATTCGGCCCTTATGGCGGAGTTTGCCCACAGTGGGATGCGCCTCTACTTCGCGGGTTACTTCTTCGCGGGGTGCAACATCGTGGCGGCGGGCTACCTCGGCGCGGTGGACCGCCCGACGGAAGCTTCCATCACCTCGCTCTGCCGGGGCATGGCGGCCATCGTGGTCTGTTCGCTGGTGCTGAGCGCCCTGTTCGGGATGGCCGGCGTCTGGGCGGCCTTCCCGGCGTCGGAGGCCATCACCTTTGCGCTGACGCTCTACCTGCTCAAGCGGGGGGAGCGGACCGCCAAGGCGTAGACCTTATTAAATATAGAGCTCCTGCTCCCGCCGGTTCTCTGCCGGCGAGAGGGGACGCACTGCCTGACCGGCCATTGCCCGCCACTGCGCGGGGGATTGGCCGGTCTCTTTTTTGAAGACGCGGCAGAGGTAGTTGGCTCCCGAAAAACCGCACAGGCTGGCGATGACGTCCAGCGTGTACTCCCGGTGGAGCAGCAGCCGCATGGCCGCTTCGATCCGGACCGTGGTGAGGTAGCGCCCCGGCGGCACCCCCACCGCAGCGGTGAAGGTGCGGACGAGGTGGCTCTTGGAGACGCCCAGCCGCTCGCTGAGCTCTTCCACGCCGTAGAGGCCCGCGTAGTTCTGGCGGATGTCCTCGATGGCGGCGGTGACGAGGGGCGGCAGCGCAGGGGCAGCGCTGTCCGCGCCCGAAAGCTCGCACAGCAGGGCAAAGACCAGCTGGCTCGTCATCCGGCCGTGGTGGTCCGGCGGCTCGTCCCCGGCGGCTGCGGCAAGGCGGCCCATCAGCTCGGCGGCGGCAGGGCAGGTCTCGCCGCGGGCAAGGAAGGGCAGCTCGGTAAGCCCGGCGAGGAACTGGGCGGCGGCTTGGCCGGTGAGCTGGACGCAGAGCAGGTGACAGCTTCCTTCCGGGGCGAGGGCCAGCGGCGCGCGGCTCAAGATCAGGTGCCCGGCGGGGACGCTTTGGGGCGGCAGGAGGAGGGCCGACCCCGCCGCCGACGGCCCCATGGCGGGGAGGGAGGCGGTGCATTTTCCGCTGGAGACAAGGCAGACCCACAGCCCCTCGCCGCTCAGGGTGAAGGGGGCATCGGGCTGGATATCCTGCACCGAAGCAAGCGCGGCGGTGGTGCTCCAATCGTAAATCAATATCTGACACCTCAAATCAATAAAATGCTATTTTATATCATAAAATAATCTGTTATTATAATACCAACGAGAACGAGCACCGTCAAGGTGCCGTAACATAGAAAAATTTTTATGGAGGAAATGACCTATGGCTTCGATCAGCTGCCAGCATATCTACAAGATCTATCCGGGCGCTACCGCTCCTTCTGTTACCGACTTCAACCTTGAGATTCAGGACAAGGAGTTCATCATCTTCGTCGGCCCCTCTGGCTGCGGTAAGTCCACCACCCTGCGCATGATCGCCGGTCTGGAGGAGATCTCCAAGGGCGAGATGTACATCGGCGGCCGCCTGATCAACGATGTCCCCCCGAAGGACCGCGATATCGCAATGGTGTTCCAGAGCTACGCTCTGTACCCCCACATGACCGTTTACAAGAACATCGCATTCGGTCTGGAGCTGCGCAAGACCCCGAAGGACGAGATCGACCGCCGCGTCCACGAAGCTGCTAAGATCCTTGAGATCGAGCATCTGCTGGATCGTAAGCCGAAGGCTCTGTCCGGCGGCCAGCGCCAGCGTGTTGCTCTGGGCCGTGCAATGGTCCGTAACCCGGCCGTCTTCCTGCTGGACGAGCCTCTGTCCAACTTGGACGCTAAGCTCCGTACCAGCATGCGTACCGAGATCATCAAGCTGCACAAGAAGCTGGCTACCACCTTCATCTACGTTACCCACGACCAGACCGAGGCTATGACCATGGGCGATCGTATCGTCGTTATGAAGGACGGTATCATCCAGCAGGTCGATACCCCGCAGAACCTGTACGATATGCCTTGCAACATGTTCGTTGCAGGCTTCATCGGCAGCCCCCAGATGAACTTCCTCGACGGCACCGTGACCAAGAGCGGCGACCAGTACGCCATTGATCTGGGCGGCGACACCATCCCCCTGCCCAAGGAGAAGACCGCTGACGGCAAGCTGGATTCTTACGTCGGCAAGAAGGTCAAGATGGGCATCCGTCCTGAGGATATCGATGATGAGCCCGAATTCATGGCAAAGCATCCTGACTGCCATCTGGAAACTCAGGTCGATGTCTCTGAGATGATGGGCGCTGAGATCTACCTGTATCTGGAGTACAAGGGCAACAAGATGACCGCCCGCGTCGCTCCCACCTCCAAGGCCCGCAACGGAGATACCGTTAGGGTCGCCTTCGATCCGCACAAGGTCCATGTCTTCGATGTGGAGACCGAGCAGACCATCCTGAACTGATCATCCAAGGATCGTTTTTGGTCCTCCTAATAGCAAAAGCCGCTGGGAAGAGATTCCCGGCGGCTTTTGTTGTTATATAGATCGGAAAATCAGACCAGATACCCTTCGAAGCAGTGGAGGTCCTCGGTCTTGACGATGCCTTCCAGATAGAGGCCGTCCTCGCGGTATTCCTCCACCTGCACGCTGCCGCGCTCCCGCATGGGGGCGGCGAGGCCGAGCTTGTCGTAGGGGAGCAGCACCTTCAGGGTGTGCACCCGGTCGCTGAGGATCCCGTCCAGCTTTTGCAGCAGCTTGTCCAGCCCGTAGCCGGTCTTGGCGCTGGTGAGCAGGATGTCCGGGTCGAAGTTCAGGGCGTTGGGCTTATCGCACTTGTTGTAGACGGTCAGGCGGGGGATGTCGGCGCAGTCCAGCCCGTCCAGAACCTCGTCGGTCACGGCGAGCTGTTCCTCGCGCTGTTCATCGCCCGCGTCGGCAACCCGGACGATGACGTCCGACCACGCGGCTTCTTCCAGCGTAGATTGGAAGGCTTCCACCAGATTGTGCGGCAGACGGGACACGAAACCGACCGTGTCCACCAGCAGCACGGCCATGCCGCTGGGGAGCACCAGCTTCCGGCTGGTGGGGTCCAGCGTGGCAAAGAGCATGTCGGCCTCGGTGACGCTGGGGCCGCAGAGGGCGTTCATCAGGCTGGATTTGCCCACGTTGGTGTAACCCACCAAGCTGACCACCGGCATCCCGGTCTTGGCGCGGGCCTTCCGGCTTTCGCCGCGGCGCTTTTCCATCTCGGCCAGCTTTTCGGCCAGCGCGTCGATGCGGGCGTGGACATGGCGGCGGTCCAGTTCCAGTTTGGTTTCACCGGCACCACGGCGGGCACCCCCGCCGCCGCCGCCACCGCCGCCTTGGCGGCTCAGGCTCTCGCCCATGCCCTGCAAGCGGGGCAGCCGGTAGCGCAGCAGGGCCAGCTCGGTCTGGAGCTTGCCCTCGTTGGTCACGGCGCGGCTGCGGAAGATCTCCAAGATCAGCATGGTGCGGTCGATGACTTCCAGCCCGCCCAGCGCGGTGGAGATGTTGCGGATCTGGCTGCCGGTCAGTTCGCCGTCAAACACGGCGCACTCGGCCCCCAGCTCCTCGGCGGCGAGGTGGGCTTCCTCCAGCTTGCCGCTGCCCAGCACGATGCCGGTCTCCGGCGTCTGGCGCTTCTGGGTTACCTCAGCCACGGCTTCCATGTGGTTGGCTTCGCACAGGGCCGAAAGCTCGGCAAGGCTGCGCTCACAGTCCCAAAGGCCCTGATCCAGCGCCAATAAGATCACCTTCGTCGGGGGTGTTTCCACTAAAATATCGTAAAGTTCGCTCAAAATTAACCTCTCAGTAATATATTGTGATGTTCTCTTGTCAGTGCGTAGCATTTGCAGGAGACCGGGGTGCCGTCGAATTTGTGGTATACGGAATCGTGGTCGTAGACGAAGCCGGCCTTCTGCTGTACCCGGCCGCTGGCGGGGTTTTCGACCGCATGGCAGCAGGCCAGCCAATTGCTATCTGTATTTTTGAACCAGTATTCTACAACGGCACGGAGGGCTTCGGTGGTAAAGCCTTTGTTCCACCAGCTCCGGCCGATGCAGTAGCCCACTTCCCACACACCGTTCGTATGGTCGAAACCGGGCCACGGGTCCCGCTCCGGTTCGGCGGAACTGGAGGTGAAAACACCGATAGACCCGAACACCTGCCCGGTGGCCTTTTCCACAATGCCCCACTGGTAGTAATCTTCGTTGGGGTAGAGCAGTGCCCATGCGGTCAGCAGCTCGCAGGTCTCGTCCGCGTTTTTGTGCGGCTCCCACCGCAGATATTTTGTCACCTGTGGGTCGTTGGCCCAATTCTGGTACATCATCCCGGCGTCCTCCGGGGTAAGGCGGCGCAAAACCAGCCGCTCGGTCTCGATCTCCTGCGTTCCTGCATGGCGCATGATGCTCACGCTCCTCATCCTGTAAAGTTACGCATAGGATAGCACAAAATCCGCCCCCGCGCAAGCAAAACCGCGCCGATGAAGGAAAAAATGCTTGACAAGGAGAGAAACTTCATTAAACTGAAGAAGAGGAGAATAAAAACTCCCCGCCAACGCGGGGAGAAAGATCAGTTGGGGAGAAGATCGGTTTTCAGGATAGAAGCCCAATTGCTCTGGCAGTACAAAAAACGAAGAATGTGTACGGTCTGGGTAACTTCATTGACCTGATAAAAGGCGAGATAACCCTGCACGGGGACGAAGCGGATGGAAAGGCTTGCTAAGAAAGGGTCTCGTACAACGGAAAACCGAGCCGGGAGTTCTTCCAGCGAGTCAATGGAGCCGAATGCTCGGCGAACAAGATTCTGTGCGGCAGAAGGATTTTTAAGCTGATACGCAATATAACAAGCAGCATCTTCAATATCCTGATGTGCCCGGTGGGAAATGTCGATTTGGTAGAGCATTCAGACCTCCCAGCGTTTTGCCAATTCGGCTTTGACTTCTGCCCACGGACGGGTCCGCCCGGCGGCTACATCGTCGAGGCCTTCCTGCAGCTTCCCGTACAGCTCGAAGCGGCCGACCATTTCCTCGTAAGTTTCAATGCTCATCACAGCGAGGTCACCCTTGCCGTTTTTGGTGATGAACACCGGTTCAGCGTAAGTGTGGCAGAACGTGGAGATATCATTGTAATTGTTGCGCAGGTCTGCGCTGGAACGAATCTTAGGCATCCGATACACCTCCTTATAACAAAATTATACCTGAATTCTTGTATAAAGGCAAGCGCAATCAAAGGAAAAGGAGCTTTATCATGGACGATATCCGTGCATTTTTATCCCGCAAGCCGCTGCTGTTTGACGGCGGCATGGGCACCTATTATAAAGCGGCTCCCGGAGCGGACTGCGAGCAGGCGAACCTGACCGACCCGGCGGGGGTGCGGAAGGTCCACGCCGAGTATCTGGCCGCCGGGGCGGACGCCATCAAGACGAACACCTTCGGCCTACCCCGGCTGGCGGCGGGTCATGTCCCCGGCTGGGAGAAGCTGGCGGATGCGGGCTGGAAGCTGGCCGCAGAGGCGGCGGCGGAGACCGGCGCGGCGGTCTTTGCGGACCTCGGCCCGGCCCCGGATACCGAGGCGGTCCCGGCGGCGCAGGTGTATACTGCTGTGGCCGAATGTTTTGCGGCGCTGGGGGCCAAAAACTTTTTGTTCGAGACCCTGAGCTCCGACGTGGGGATTCTGGAGGCTGTCCGTGCCGTGAAGGCGCAGGTGCCGGAGGCCTTTGTGCTGGTGTCTTTCGCGGTGCTGCCGGACGGCTACACCCGCGAGGGCGTTTACTGCAAGGACCTTGTCCGCCGGATGACCGAGAGCGGCTGCGTGGATGCGGTGGGCCTGAACTGCGTGTCGGCCCCCGGCGCGATGCGCACGCTGGCAAGAGGGCTGGCGGGCGGGGCGCTGCCCCTTTCCGTGATGCCGAACGCGGGCTACCCGGTGGTGACCCGGACGCAGGTGCGGTATCAGGGCAAGCCGGAATACTTTGCGCGGGAGCTGAGCGGGTTGGCGGCAGAGGGCGCAGTGCGCATCCTCGGCGGCTGCTGCGGCACCACCCCCGCCCACATTGCGGCCCTGCGGGCGGCGCTGGATGCCCTGCCGGAGAGGAAGCTATCGGCGGAACCGGTAAAACTTTCCACAACGGAAGTAAAACCGGTGGAAAACGAGGACACTTTCCTGCGCAAGCTGAACGCGGGCGAAAAGGTCATTGCCATTGAGCTGGACTCCCCCCGCAACGCCGACCTGACCGGTTATCTGGAGGGAGCGCGAAAATTGCAGGCGGCAGGGGCCGACCTGCTGACCATCGCCGACTGCCCCATTGCGCAGGCGCGGATGGATTCCTCCCTTGTGGCGTGCCGGGTCCACCGGGAGCTGGGAATGTGCACCCTGCCCCACATGACCTGCCGGGACCGCAACCTGAACGCCACCAAGGCGCTGCTGCTGGGCCTGTACGCCGAGGGCGTGCGGGAGGTGCTGGCCATCACGGGGGACCCCATCCCCACCGCTGAGCGGGACGAGGTGAAGAACGTCTACCAGTTCAACTCCCGCAAACTGGCTCAGTACATCGTCTCGCTGGCCGGAGAGGACCGGGAGATGCCCACCCCCATGACGGTCTTCGGGGCGCTGAACCTGAACGCCCGCAACTTTGATGTGGAGCTGCGCCGGGCGGGCGAAAAGCTGGAAAACGGGATGTCCGGTTTCCTGACCCAGCCGGTGCTGTCCGAACAGGCGGTGGAGAACCTCCGCCGCACGCGGGAGACGCTGGGCAGCCGGGCCAAGATCTTGGCGGGCATCATGCCGGTGGTCAGCCAGCGGAACGCCATCTTTATGGAAAACGAGATCAACGGCATCCATGTGGACGAGGAGATCATTCAGAAGTTCGCCGGGCTGGATCGGACCGGGGGCGAGGAACTGGGCCTTGCCATCTCGCTGGAGATGGCCCGGAAAGCCCTGCCCTACGCGGACGGCTTCTATCTGATGACCCCCTTCAACCGGGTGGCTCTGATGGAGCGGCTCATCGCGCAGCTCCGCACCGAGGTGTTGCAGGAGTCCTGACGGGATGGTATACTGAAGCCAGAAAAAAGGCGAAAGGGGCAGATTCTCATGGCGGCACCGACTCTCAGCATCATCGTTCCGGTCTACAAGGTGGAGGCGTACCTTAAAGCGTGCATCGACTCCATCTTGGCCCAGACGTTCCGGGACTTTGAGCTTCTCCTTGTGGACGACGGCTCCCCGGATGGATGCCCGGCGCTCTGCGATCAAGCAGCGGAAAAAGACCCCCGTGTGCGGGTCATCCATCAGAAAAACGGCGGCCTTTCGGCGGCGCGGAATGCGGGGCTGGACATCGCCCGCGGCCAGTGGATCGGCTTTGTGGACAGCGATGACTATATCGCACCTGAAATGTACGAACAGCTGTACCGGCGGGTGCAGCAGGATCACACCAAACTCGCCCTCTGCGAATACCAGCTCGTGACCGAAGCCGGGGCGCCGATGCCATCCCGCTCGGCCATCACCGAGGACACGGTGCTGAACCGGGAAGAGGCCATGGCGCGGATCGACGACGGACATTTCACCGTGGCGTGGAACCGCCTGTATCATCGCTCGCTCTTTGACGAGCTGCGGTTCCCGGTGGGAAAAGTCCATGAGGATGAATATATCGTGCATCAGGTCTACTGGCAGTGTGAGAGGATCTCGGTGATCGCCCAGCCACTCTATTTCTATGTGCAGCGGACAGGCAGCATCACGAAAGAGCCTACGGTCCAAAAACAGATCGATCAGGCGGAAGGAATTTTTTCCCGTGCGGAATTTGAATGGGAAAAGGGGCTGACGGCCCTTGCTTCCAGCGTCTACAAAGATACCATGTGGCTGTTTGCGGCGATCAGGGAAAAGGACCTGACAGCCGAACAGCGGCAGTGGGAGCAGGGGATGCGCCGGAAGCTGAATGACCGGGTGCGCCGGATGCTGCGCGGGGGATGCAGCCCGGCGGAAAAGGTAAAGCTGTGGCTGTTCCTGCTTTCGCCCGAAGTCTACCGCAAGGCCCAGATGCTGAAGGCCCGCCTGAAAGGCTGACACGGCTTTTTTGAAAAAAGAGATTGACAAAACGCACAAAAACGGCTATATTCTTTGTATAAATGCAATGAAAAAGAGTGCGCATCGCGGGCAGCTTTCCAGAGAGCCGGGGCAGGTGAAAGCCGGTAAGGACGCAGCGGTGTGCTGTCGCTTTTGAGCAGGGGCGGGGAATCCAGTAGTCGCCTCCGGGGCTGCCCCACGTTATCGGGGCATCAAGGGGCACAAAAAAGCCAGACGCTTTTTGTGCAATTTGGGTGGTACCGCGGTGTAATAGAAATTACAGCCGTCCCATGGAACGTTCCGTGGGGCGGCTTTTTTCGTCCCACTTCACAAACAGTTTGGGAGGAGATTCGGATGAAAGAACTCGCAAAACAGTACGATCCCAGTCAGGTGGAAGACCGCATCTACCAGTTCTGGCTGGACGGCGGCTACTTCCACACGGAAGCAGACCCCGACAAGAAACCCTACACCATCGTGATGCCGCCGCCGAACGTCACCGGCCAGCTGCACATGGGTCATGCACTGGATAACACCATGCAGGACGTGCTCATCCGCACCAAGCGGATGCAGGGCTACGCGGCCCTGTGGGTGCCCGGCACCGACCACGCATCCATCGCCACCGAGGCCAAGGTCGTGGAGGCCATGCGTGCCGAGGGCCTGACCAAGGAGATGGTGGGCCGCGATGGCTTCTTGGAGCGCGCTTGGGAGTGGAAGACCAAGTATGGCAACCGCATCGTCAGCCAGCTCAAGAAGCTGGGCACCAGCTGCGACTGGCAACGCGAGCGCTTTACCATGGATGAGGGCTGCTCCGAAGCCGTCAAGGAAGTGTTCGTCCGCCTGTACGACAAGGGCCTGATCTACCGCGGCAACCGGATGGTCAACTGGTGCCCCCACTGCAACACCTCCATCTCGGATGCGGAAGTCGAGTACGAGGAGAAGGACGGCAGCTTCTGGCACCTGCTCTACCCGGTCAAGGAGACCGGCGAGATGCTGGAGCTGGCCACCACCCGCCCGGAAACCATGCTGGGCGATACCGCTGTCGCCATCAACGGCGACGACCCCCGCTATGCCCACCTGCACGGCTGCCATGTCGTCCTGCCGCTGCTGAACAAGGAGATCCCCATCGTCTGCGACGAGCACGCCGACATGACCAAGGGCACCGGTGTCGTCAAGATCACCCCGGCCCACGACCCCAACGACTTTGAGGTGGGTCTGCGCCATGACCTGCCCATCGTCCGCGTCTTCACCTACGACGGCCGCATGACCGGCGCTGCCGACAAGGCCGCTGCCGATGCCCTCTTTGCAGCGGGCAAGAACACCGTGAACGAACCGCAGGTGCTGGATTGCGGCAAGTACGCCGGCATGACCACCATGGAAGCCCGCAAGGCCATTCTGGCCGACCTGAAAGAGGGCGGCTTCCTGAAGGAGATCGAGCCCCTGAAGCACGAGGTCGGCACCTGCTACCGCTGCCACTCCACCATCGAGCCCATGGTGTCCAAGCAGTGGTTCGTCAAGATGGAGCCGCTGGCAAAGCCCGCCATCGAGAGCGTGGAAAAGGGTGAGATCAAGTTCATCCCGGAGCGCTTCACCAAAAACTATATGAACTGGATGAAGGGCACCCGCGACTGGTGCATCAGCCGCCAGCTGTGGTGGGGCCATCAGATCCCGGCTTACTACTGCGACGACTGCGGCGAGACCGCGGTGGCGAAGGAGACTCCCTGCACCTGCCCCAAGTGCGGCGGCAGCAAGTTCACGCAGGACCCCGACACGCTGGATACGTGGTTCTCTTCTGCGCTGTGGCCCTTCAGCACGCTGGGCTGGCCCAATGAGGACAGCGCCGACCTCAAGTATTTCTACCCCACCAACACCCTCGTCACCGGCTACGACATCATCGGCTTCTGGGTCAGCCGCATGATCTTCTCCGGTCTGGCCTACACCGGCAAGGCCCCCTTCGACACCGTCTGCATCCACGGCATCGTCCGCGACAGTCAGGGACGGAAGATGTCCAAGAGCCTCGGCAACGGCATCGATCCGCTGGAAGTCATCGCCAAGTACGGCGCGGATGCTCTGCGCTTCATGCTGCTGGACGGCTCCACCCCCGGCAACGACATGCGCTACAGTGAAAAGAAGGTCGAGGCAGCCCGCAACTTCGCCAATAAGCTGTGGAACGCTACCCGCTTCGTGCTGATGAACCTGCCCGAAGATTTCCAGCCGGGTCTGCCCGCCGACGACAAGCTGGACATGAGCGACAAGTGGGTGCTGACCAAGCTGAATCAGGTGGCCGGTGCCATGACCGACAACCTCGACCACTACGAGATGGGTCTGGCCGCTGCCAAGATCAACAGCTTCATCTGGGATGTCTACTGCGACTGGTTCATCGAGATCGCAAAGCCCCGCTTGAACTCCGGCGACGCCGAACAGGCCGACACCGCCCGCCGTGTGCTGGTGTACGTGCTGGACAAGGCCCTCAAGCTGCTGCATCCCTTCATGCCCTTCGTGACCGAGGAGCTGTATCAGGCCCTGCCCGGCTCCGCCGAGACCATCATGACCCAGAGCTGGCCGACCGTGGACGACGCCCACAACTGGCCGGAGGAAGAGGAAGCCTTTGAGAAGGTCATGGATTATATCAAGGCCGTGCGCACCATGCGCACCGAGATGAACGTCCACCCCGCCAAGAAGACCAGCATGATCATCGAGACGGCGGACGCAGCCCCCTTCCAGAATGCACAGGTCTATCTGGCCAAGTTCGCCTTTGCCACCGAGGTGACCTTTACCGAGAAGTACGAGGGCAGCACCGACGGCATGGTGCAGGTCTCCACCCACGCCGCCCGCGGCTTCATCCCCATGATGGAGCTGATCGACCGTGAGAAGGAGCTGGCCCGCCTGAACAAGGAAAAGGCCAAGGCGGAAAAAGAGCTCGCTATGTTCGAGAACCAGCTCAACAACCCCAAGTTCGTCGAGCGCGCCCCGGCGGCACTGGTGGAGGATATCCGCGCAAAGCACGCCAAGAGTCAGGACAAGCTGGCCAACATCGAGCAGAGCATCAAGGCGCTGGGCTGATGACGGAACAGAAGAAGCGCATCTCGCCGTGGCTGCTGGCCGGGCGGGTGATCTTTACCTTTGCGCTCATCGGCTGCATCACCTTCATCTTCACCAACTCCATGCAGGTGGCCGCCGTCTCGGAAGGGGCCAGCGGCCGGGTGCTGGAGCGGATGCAGCAGATTCTGCGGGTGCTGGGGCTGAACGGCGCGGCGCACCATCTCACGATGCACATCGTCCGCAAGCTGGCCCATTTCTGCGAATATATGCTGGAGGGGTTCCTGCTCATGCTCTGTCTGCGGGTGTACACGCGGCACCTGCTGCGGCATGTCTCGTGGCCCATCTTGGGTGGGTTGCTCACAGCGCTGACCGATGAGACCGTCCAGCTCTTCGTGCCGGGGCGCAGCGGGCAGGTCACCGACATCTGGATCGATTTTTCTGGTGTCATGACCGGCCTCATGGTGGGGCTCATCCTGCTGGGGCTGATCCGTATGTGCATCCTGCTTTACAAACATCGAAACGAGGATTGACGCAATGACCATAGATCGGGCAAATGAATACTTTGCCGCTCTGCCGGAGGGGTTTGCCCCGGCGGAGGAACTGCGCGCCGCTCTGCCCGCTGCGGCGCAGCAGGTGGCGTATGTGGGCGCAGCCGGTACGGCGGGCAAGACCGCATCCGCTGCCCTCATCGCTGCGGTGCTCAAGGCCGCGGGCTTCGTCACCGGCCTGTACCACGCGGGCTGCGAGCCGCTGGCCCAGCGCATCCGCATCAACGGGAATCCCGTGGACGCCGGGCTGCTCTGCACCGCTGCAGAACAGCTCAGCAGCCGCAAGCCCCTGCCCCGCGCGGCGGCGGAACTGGCGGCTGCAGCGATCTGCTTCGGCGCGGCGGGCTGCCGTCTGGCCGTGGTGGAACTGCCGGACGCTGGCCTTGCCGAGGCGCTGGCCCACATGCCGGTCTGCGTGGTGACGTCCATCGGCCCGGATGGCGTGAGCCGTTCGCTGGAGCGGTCGGCTGCGCTGGCGGCGGGCGTCATGCGGGAGGGCGCGATCTGCGTCACCGCACCGGACCAGCCCAAGGCCGTGCTCAGCGAGCTGATCGTGGCTGCCGGGCGGGAGGACTGCGAACTAGTGGTCCCCGACCCGGATGACATCACCTTCCTCGAAGCGGAAAAGTTCACCAGCAAGGTGGACTACGGCGGCTATACCGCCCCGCTGGCCTTTTTGGGCCGCCACGCGGCGGGCAGCGCCGCCATCGCGGTGGAAACCGCCCTTGCCCTGTGCAAGAAGGGCCTCGACATCCCGGATGAAGCAATTCTGGAGGGGCTTGCTGCCGTCGAGAACCGCAGCAGCATCCGGGTGCTCTCCCAGCGCCCGCTGATCGTGCTGGATGCCTGCCACACCCCGCAGCAGGCCATGGCGCTGCTCCGCGTCCTCAACATGGCCAAGGTGCGCCACTTGAGCGCCATCATCGGCCTGACCGAGGAGGAAGGGGCGGAAGCCTTCTTCACCGCGCTGGAAACGGGCCTGACCCCGGAGGAGCAGAAGAAGGACAAAGGCTCCATGCCCGGCATGAGGGAGAATCCCTTCGACAAGGTCTTCCTCGTCACGCCCAAGGGCACTGAGGATGCCCTGACCGAACGGCTTTTGGAAAAGGCACGGTATCACTTCGACGCCGAGCTGTGCGAGAGCCTCGAAGAGGCCATCGGCCTTGCCAAGGCTGGCAGCCGCCGCGGTCTGCTGATCTGCGGCAGTGAAGCCATCGCGCTGGAAGCCGCTGCCCAGCTCGAAAACCGCTGAGCGACAGCATTTTCTAAAAATCACACGCAAGAGCTTGTACACTGGGTTTGTGTACAAGCTCTTTTGTTTTTATATTGCGAAGGATCTTACGCCGCCGGTGGAAGATCCTTCAGCGTAGATCGGAAAGGGGGAGCCTATGGCGACCGTGACATTCAGCGCGGCAGACGATCTGCTCTATGCTTACTTGGCGGGCGAGATCGACCACGATTCCGCGCAAAATCTTCGCATCCAGCTCGACGATGCCCTGCTCACCCGCACGCCCCGCACGCTGGTGCTGGACCTCGGCGGGGTGGGCTTTATGGATTCGTCCGGTGTGGGGCTGATCTTGGGGCGTCAGCGCTGCGCCCGCAGCTTGGGCGGCACCCTGCGCATCCAGCACGCGCCGGAACAACTGCGCCGAGTGCTGCAGCTTGCGGGCATCGCCTGTGCGGACGAGCCCGGTCGGGAAGGACAGGAGGAATGACCATGAAAGCGGAAAACACCACAAAAATACAGTTTGACTCCCTCAGTGTCAACGAAGCCTACGCCCGCGGCGCGGCAGCGGCCTTTCTGGCCCGGTATGACCCTACCGTACCCCAGCTCGCCGACCTGAAGACCGCCGTGTCCGAAGCGGTCACCAACTGCATCGTCCACGCCTACCCGGACTGCGTGGGGCCCATCGTGATGACGGTGGCCGTCTATCCCGGCCGACTCGTGAAGATCACGGTGGCGGATAAAGGCATCGGCATCCCGGATATCCCCAAGGCCATGGAGCCGCTCTTTACCACCGGCAACCCCGAAGAGCGCTCTGGGCTGGGCTTTGCAGTGATGCAGAGCTTTATGGATAAGGTACAGGTCCGCTCGGCACCGGGCCGGGGCACCCGCGTTACCCTGACCAAGCGTCTGGAGGAAAAGCCCTCTACATAAAAAGGAAAGAGGGAACACGATGATCACGGAAAACACGGAGCGCAGTGCGTTCATTGAGCAGAATCTGGGGCTGGTGCATTCCTGCGCCGGGCGCTTCCGGGGCAGAGGCATTGAATACGACGACCTGTACAGCGCGGGCTGCATGGGGCTGGTCAAGGCTTACGATGCCTTTGACCCGGCGCGGGGCGTCTGCTTTTCCACCTACGCGGTGCCGGTCATCCTCGGCGAGATCAAGAAGCTGTTCCGGGATGGGGGCACAGTTAAGGTGAGCCGCTCCCTAAAGGAACTGAATCTGCGGGTCAACGCGGCGCGGGAACATCACCGCAAGCTCTGCGGCACCGAGCCCACCCTTTCCCAACTGGCCGAGGAGCTGGGGGAGAGCGTGGAGAACATCACGCTGGCCGTACAGGCTGCCCAGCCCACCATCAGCCTAACCCCGGAGAACCGGGATGAGCCCGACCGTCAGATCGACATCCCCGTGGAATCCCCCGAAGAAGCGCTGGCCGACCGCATCGGGCTGGCCGAGGTGCTGGAAAAGCTGCCGGAAGAGGATCAGCTGCTGATCCGGCTTCGTTTTTATGGGGGCAAGACCCAGAGCGAAACGGCGAAGCTCCTGCATACCACACAGGTGCAGATCTCCCGGCGGGAACGCAAGCTGCTCAAGCTTATGCGGGCAAAATTGCTGGAAGAGTAAGAAAATTGGATTTTCTTGAAAAAAGTTGAAAAAAGCTCTTGCTTTTTGTCCGGGGCTGTGATAAAATACATTACTGTCAGGCGGACGTCTGACAGACAAATCTCAGCAAAAAACGGATGAAAAAGTACGAAGCTCGATGAGTTCTTCCGAGAATTTCAAAAACTTCTGAAAAAAGTGCTTGACATTCAAAACCAAATCTGGTAAAATGTTTAAGCTGTCAGCCGCCAAGGTTGAGAGACACAGGACCTTGAAAATTGAACAATATCGAAAAACTTGTAACGGAACCTATTTTC
>OGCN01001607.1_pt1 | contig 28444 bp, 29 predicted proteins | sample 1570181 | NCBI WGS metagenome assembly OGCN01 (sample SAMEA4370584, study PRJEB24528) | human gut metagenome | reverse complement strand
TTTCTGAGCTGCCGTCAAAGGATAATAATTTCTCATATAATAGATAACCTCCATTATCCCGGTATTCCTCTTTATCCGAGATAGAAAAAACATTATTGTATGCTTCAGGTCAAAAAATATCATACCTTCTCGGGAAATACCAGTACCCCTGGGACTTAATGAACACTTTACAAAAAATTGACCGGGACTTATCATTCATTTAACATAACAGTTCCAAGGTGTATTCCCTGTTATGTACCATGTCTGATAAATCCCGGTCGGGATTCTTTATGTCCGTTTAATCGTATTTCTCAAAAAATTCCATCATCTTGTGCTGATACAGTTCCGGATCCGCATAGGCACTGCACAAATGCCGTGCCCCCGGTATGATCACCAGTTCCTTCTCTGCCCTGCAGAGCATGTAATTCTGAAAAGAATTATTCGGATACACATAGGTGTCCTTCTCTCCATGGAAAAACAGAACCGGTCTTGTATTTTTTTTCATGGCTTCTGTAGTGTCTGCATCTTTCATATGAAATCCTGCCACAAGAGAACAGAACCAATCCAGTTCCATCAGAAGCAGTGGTATATGATGCAGGTGGAACCAGTTAGCTGCCATATCACGCATCTGTCCTTCCATAGACTGAAAACCACAGTCCGCAATCAGGCCTTTTACCTCTGCCGGAAGTGTATGTCCTGATGCCATCAGTACAGCAGCAGCCCCCATAGACTGTCCGTACAGATAAATCGGGAGCTTCTCTTTATTTCGTTCAGATACATAGACTGCCCATTGCTGCACATCCCATTGTTCCTTTGCTCCAAAGGTGATATACTTTCCCTCGCTGTCACCGCAGCAGCGATGTTCTATAAACAGGACATCACACTGATGCTCATGCAGATATTTTGCCATAAACGACAAGGTGCCAAACCGGCTGCCACGATAACCATGGCTTAATATGACGATCCTTTTTGCATCTTCTGCCGGCAGATATAATGCATGCAGCTTTAGTCCGTCAATACTTTTGATATAACAGTCCTGCATCTTCTGCTCAAAACACCATGCCTTACTCTCATTGTATTCTCTGGCATAACCGTTCTGGGGATGATTTTCCCTGATATGAGACAGCTCAAACCATTTCTTTCTTTCCTTTTTGTGCTCTCCTCTTTTGCAGCAGACCACCATGTTAAAAAAGCGCCATCCCATCTCCAGCACTCCAAAAAAGACAAACGACAATATTGCAAACAGCTTAATAAATTTTTTCTTCATCATGATTTCCCCACAGTTCACATTTTAGAATAAGAATCTTGCCCAGCCAAGCAGATGCTGTACCAGAAATATTTTTCTCTTTTGTTTTGGAGTCAGCAGTTTTCCGGTGGATAGATCCGCAGCTGTTTTATATGATCCATGTTCCTGAAAATCTTATTTTCAAGATATAGAAATTTTTCATGGATCCCATAGGTTTCTTCCATATAGCTTTTCAGATCCTTTGGCAGAGACAGCCGCAGCTGGTCTGAGCCTTTCTCATGCCGGATCCCCATCTGCATGTATGTGACCGGTATATTGTCCTGTTTAAAACGGGGCGGATTTGGCTCTTTGATCCCTCCGGTCTTTTTCAGGACATAAAAAGATTTCCATGCTTTGTCCAACTGCTTGCAGGTCTCCTGCGCTGTCTGTGACGGCAGCTGTCTGTACCACAGATCTCCTTTATGTGCTTTTTTCTGATAATACCAGTCAGGATACTTTTCCAGTCCCAGTTCTTTATAATGATGGCGTTCATAGTTGCAGACATTCCAGAGTTTGGATGCTGCATAACACATATGCCCTATAATGTTGGAATATTCCTGACTGATCTTTAAGGATGTTTTATGTGACAGCAGCATCTCCATTCTCCTTCTGGTTCATAGATTCTATTACATTTATATTATAGCACAAAATGCTCTTGATTTTCAACGCAGATCTGACCCGCTTTCTTCCGAAAACAAATACAAGAATCAGGAGATATAAGAAATAAATTTTTGTTGTTATATTTTTGTGCGGATACGCACAATCCTACGCTTTCATCTCGGTAATTGAATTGCCGAGGATTCCCGCTTATTGTCCTAAATCCAGAATCTGACAATAAAATCATCAACAAAATATTAACATTCATCAGCAGAAATGTATTAATTACATCTCCCAGATTTCTTGCCTTTACATATATTATTACCAGTATAATCAAGATTATTACCGTAAGTACCGCTTCTATCCCGCCAGAACTCCCGCCATCGCCATCTTCATCCATCGAAAAGCTATACAAAAACCAAAAAATCGGCATCGGCAAAGATAAAAACCATATTAAATAGTAAACCTTCTTCCAGTAAGAGCCTGCAGCCCAGCACAATATCATGGCTGCCAGCCCCAGAATCCCTAATACCATTTTTCCGCCTCCATTCTTTTTGATGCCTCAGTATAGCATTTTCTTTTTACATATTTGTTCTTTTTTATCTTCCGGTGCTGTACTTCACGATCAGCAGCTCCACACTCAGCACATCCTGCAGTCTGCCCGTCTTCACTGCTTCCTCCGAATCCACAAAATCCACTTCCGCCTGTTCAAGCTCCTCCGTACTGTACGCCCGTGCACAGGTCAGCAGATTCCGTGCCGCAAACGACGGCACACCAAGTCTTGATGCGATCTCACTCTGCGCCGCACCCTCTCCTGACATCTTCTTTGCCAGCGTCATCTGTCGGAACTGCTTTGACAGAAGGAACAGAATCCTCATCGGCGGCTCCCTGAGGGTCAGGAGGTCATTGTAGAGATCCAGTGCTTTCCTCTGGTTCTTCTCCGTAACTGCACGGACCATCTCAAAAATCTTATTCTCCGTCCGTGTCGTACAGATCTCCTCAATATCCTCTGCCGTAACCACATCACGTCCCATCGTAAACGTGATCAGCTTCTCCAGCTCATTCCGGATATTTCCCATGTCCGTCCCTGTCTTCGTCAGAAGAAACTCCATATCACGTGTCGTGATCTTTCGTCCCTCACGTCCGAGGATTCCTGCTGCCCATCTCATCAGAGTTTTTTCATCCTGTTTTGCGAACTCCACGATTCGCCCTTCAGCCTTGACTGCCTTGTACATACGGCTTCGTTTATCCACTTCTTCTTCCACAAAAACCATCCGCACATAATCCGGCAATGTCTTTATATAATCAGCAAGTTCATCACACTTGTTCTTAAAAAAACCAGAGTTTTCCACAAGAATCACCCTGTAATCCGCAAAAAAAGGCATCGTTTCACAGAGATCGATCATCTCCCTCACTTCGATTCCCTTTCCCTCATATTTGCTGAAATTCATTGTATCGTCATCCGGGTTCAGAGCTTTTATCAGTTTATCCTTGTACTGGATCTTCAGATAGGCTTCATCCCCGCACAAAAGATACACTCGCCTGAAATTCCCTGTCTTGATATCTTCCTGTAAATTTTTCACAAAAAAATCCTCCTGAAAATTGTCCCTGTTCTTTCCTCATAAACAGAAAAAATAAGATTCCCGTTCTCTTCTCTGCCATTACAACTCAGTTTTCCAGCCGGATACAGATCCATAGAACTGTTGAAACGATACAGCTGCAGCGCATGATTTTCTCTGATTCCTTTCGGCTCAATAACAATCGTATAAACAGTTTCCCCATCCGGCACAATTGAGTCAAATGTAAAATCAAGCTGAGTTTCTGCAATCTGCTGTGCACTCAGAAATGCTTCTGCCAGTTTCTTCCCTTCTTCATCCTGAATCAGCATCTGACACCCACCGTCCGGTACTGCACCATTTTTGAGATAGCCCTGTACCAGAATGTGATCAAACGCCGATGAAGCCACAAATGTCTGCGTAACCCTGTCACCAGAAACAATATCCTGAAGATTCTGTCCCACCCGGTAAATATTCCGGACAGAAAACTCTCTCCACTCCGTTTCTTCCACAAACAACGGTCTGTACAGCAAAATCGCCAGCATCACAGCCAGGATTGCAGTTACTGCTCCCCAGCCTCTTTTTCGGATCAAAACCGGCACAATATGTTCTGTTTCCAGTTCCCCATTCTGCAGCAAACGGCATCCATCTGCGGCAAGAAAAAGCAATATTCCCACCATTCCAATACTGTAACGGTTCTGTGCCTCCCACATCAGATAGAAAAGAATATTTCCAAGCAGCACAAGCCTCAATAGCATTCCTGTGCCCATCCTTCCACTTATCATAGATGCAGCCGTTCCTGCCAGCGTCAGAAACAGAATCATCACATAAAAAATCTGCGCCCAGTATAGAAACAGATCATTTTTTTCTCCACAAATATATTGAAAAGCTCTGGAATCTTTCAATGGATAAAGCCATTCCGACTGAAACCCGCAGGAACCATCCTGCCAGACAGTCAGCATTTTTTCTCCCGCAAGAGAAATTGTACCTTTTACACCCAGATTTCTGATTCTTTTCCCTGCTTCCTGCAGATCTGCTTTTGTCTTTGCTTCTTCTCCGGGGATCCGGGCTGTAAATTCTACATCTTTCTTTTTGTAAGTTCCATCTCCTCCAACTCCCATCATTACAAAATGAGCCGGTGGAAATGCTTTATCGGAACTGTCAAAATCTGCATAATGATTTCGAAGCATGCCTGTCCCGGCCCAAGTCAGACCACATATCACCAGAAAAGGAATCAGACATGCAGCCAGTCTGCACCGATTCCAGCCTTTCACACAGACTGCCATGATCAGAAACGCAATCAGAAGGATTCCCTCTGTTATCCGGATTCTCATTCCGACCGCAGTAAAAATCCCCGTACATGCCGCATAGATTATCTGACTTCGTAAATTCACCGCTTTCCACGTCTTCCATCCGAAATAAATTCCCGCACTCAGAAACGGAAGCAGGCATACAGTTGTATAATGCCACGGAATCCATATATAAATAATCGGATCAAAAAGACTCAGAACCGCCACAAGAAATCCCCGATGGATATCCTCAGTTTCACATGCCAGTTTCCACATGAACAGCAGCGCAAGATCAATGCTTACTAGTCCCAGAAGATGAGAAGGCCAGTATAAACCGGATACTCCCAGTTTTCCCGCAGCTTTGAGAACCCAGTACAGCAAAATCGTAACCGGATGATTATGTGGATAACGCTGAAAATACGAATCATAAAAATCCGGTGAAATATGTCCATCCGTCTGCATATACCAGGCTTCATCCAGAACCAGAAGGTTATCATACCCTACCCAGTAACGCACATAATACAGATACAGGAACTGTAATACCAGAATCAGGAGGAAAACAATGGCAGTTGCCTTCATAAGTGTATGTTTTTTCCATGAGCGGCACCAGTCTGCCAATTTCACAAACAACAGCAGCAGAAATATACTTCCTGCCAGGATCAGTGGAAACACCGTTCTGTTTTTCAGTATGTTTTTTGCCTGGGGAATGGTACACAATGCATGAAAAAACACCCACCCAAGACACCCCAAAAGCAGGAATGATGTCAGATACAAAACCGTCTTTCGCATACGCTCCATGTCTTCCACCTCCTTCTGATTTATTTTCCTGTTTATCATACTACAAAACAGCTGTAGATTCTACGCTGTTTTTTCGTTACAAAAAGTTTTCATACGTATAGAATGCCCATCTGTATAAACCGTGATCGCCCCGTTTTTCATCGTATATTCCGTCCGGATCCCGTTCTCTTCAAGACGTGCCGTCGTTTCCGGTGACGGATGCCCATACGTATTGGATTCCGAGCAGGAGATCACCGCAAGTTCCGGCTTTATCTTATCCAGAAATTCCTGGCAGGTAGAATACCGTGACCCATGATGCCCTACTTTAAGAAAATTCACATCATCAAGTTTCGGAAGCAGCTTTTTCTCCGTCTCCGCTCCGATATCACCAGTAAAAAGCCCCCGGAATTTCCCGTACCGTAGTTCCATCACAATCCCTTCTTCATTTACATCCGTCCCCTTCGCACTTGTCTCTGGCGACAGGATTTCCAGAGAGCCATCCCCAAACCGCAGTTTCTGCCCCTGATGAAGCCTCAGCACAGAAATCCCGCACCTCTTCGCCTGCTCCTCCAGTTCATAATAGACCTCCTCCGGTGCCTTCCAGTCCGGGAGGAGCAGATTTTTTATACGCAGTGTTGTGAGATGTTTTTCCTTCAACGTCAGCAGTTCCTGTACGCCACTGATATGATCAAGGTCCGTATGTGAGATCAACATGGCATCCACCACCGAAATCCCCTGATTTTTCAGATATGGAAGGATCTGATACGACGCAACCTTTTTCTTACTGCTGCTTCCACCATCCACCATGACCGTTTTGCCGCCCGGAAGCTGTATCACGATCCCGTCCCCCTGTCCGATATCCAGACAGGTGATCGAAATCAGATTTTTCTGTCGGAATCCCAGAATAAAAATGCTCACACAGACAACAGCAACACAAATCCCTCTCGACAGGACTCTCCACACACGGTACGCTCCTTTTTCCTTCAGGAACAAAGCGATCTGTATCCCGCCAAACAGAAGGACATAATACACCACGCACTGCCATATCTCCGGCGCGCCGCCGATCCATGTACAAAACGGAACGGCCCCTGCCAGCACGCAAAGTTTCTCGTAAAGCATCAGCAGGATTTTTCCCGGAATCAGACAGATCCCGGCAGCGGAAATACTCATAAATCCAACAGCCACACAACACAATCCGCAGATCAGCACCACACTTACCGTAGGAAGCACGGCCAGATTCAAAACGATTCCCAGAACTGATACCTCACCATACATCCGAAGAAGCACCGGCAGCGTTGTAAGCTGCACGGCAAAGGATGACAGAAGTGTTTTGACCCACGCACGCTCACTGCCCACCAGACGGTTCAGGGCAGGTGCCACGATCCCCAGACCTGTCACTGCTCCGAATGAAAGCAGGAAGCTGCTGCTGTACAGGTACGCCGGTGTATCGAGCAGCAAAAGTATCGCAGACACAGCCAGTGCAGTCAGAAAATCATAGCTTCTCCCCAGAATCCGCGCTCCGACTGCCAGCACAAACATGCAGACAGCGCGCATTGCGGACACACTGCTTCCTGTCAGCATCCCATACTGAAGGATCACACTCAGTGAAAGAAATCCTGCCCATCCATTGCCAAATGAAAGCTTCTTGAGTAACGAAAACAGTCCCATTCCGAGTACGCTGATGTGTAGTCCGGAAATAGCCAGGATATGCACCATCCCCGCCATCTGATACCGCAGCCTCACCTCCTCATCCAGACCGCTTTTTTCTCCCAGCAGCATCGCCTGGTAGATTCCCGCATCCTCTCCCGCTGTTTCCAGCAGGATTTCGCCGATTCGCCCCCGAAGTTCTGTCAGGAACTGTCCATACTTTGAATAATTCCTGCCTTTTTTCTGTATAATTCCATTTTTCAGGAAATAATAAATTCCCTGGCAGGCATAGTACTTCTGCGAATCAAATTCGCCTGGATTTCTGGGTGCAGAAACCCGCTCCAGCTCACCACCGACCTGGATAACCATACCTGTTTTCAAATTTTCTTTTGCATTTTTCTCCAAAAACACTCTTATATTTCTGATGGGAATTCGCTCTGACTGACAGAGCAGAAAGACTTGTTTAAGATAGACAGAAAGAGAATATTCCGTGTCCTGGCACCGCTGTACTTCCCCGCAGATCACAGCCGATGGATGTGACTCTATATATTCCCGGACCTCACGCGGCAGCGGATTCCCTCTTATAACAGGAATCCCTGCCAGGTCCAGAATACACAGACACAACATCAGGAACACGCACGCACAACACACTGGTCTTTTACGCATTCCCTGTCCTTTCTGTATAGAAATGCCTTATGATTCCTCGTCCTCATCCGGAATTACAAGGTCTTTGTTTTTTTCATAAAATTTATAGAGCGGCAGATTCTTCTGGAAGTTTCCTCCACTGTTTCCTTCAATGGAAATCTGTACCTTATCCGCCTCACAGGAATCCACAATGGAATTCACCACCGAATAAACAGAAATATTTTCTGCCACATCCAATGCTGCATCCTGGAACTCACTGTTCAGGTCAAGATAACAGATTCTGTCTGCCGTAATCACATTGATCGCCATAGTATTCTCTGGAATCGTTGCATAATGTCCGTCCTCCAGAGGTCCCTTGGCAAGCTGTTCCAGAACAACACGCTCTTTTGGGAGCGTCCTTCTGTAATAAACATTTCTTGTTTCTTTCAGAAGTCTCTTACCGCTCTTGTCTGCAAAATACAAGGTAAACGTATCGTATCGATAGTTGTCCTCATTTTTCTTTGATACTTCCACAAATGTACTGTCCGTCATATCCCCGATCTCCTGGTTTCTGGAGTCTTTAAGCGGCTGACCTGCCACTGTAAAACGGATCTTCGCAATATCCGGTATCTGCAGAAATGTCTGGACAATTCCATCTCTGGTAAGAACTTCCCTTACTTTGCTCATTTCTGAATATTCTTTGCTGAAATCTATGATCAGCAGATTATCCTGCAGATCATAAGAACTTACAGAAACATTTTCCGGAAGAAGACTGATTCCGTCTTCCGGTACTTCTCCGTTCCCTAATTTCTGTAACAGAGCTTTTACCATGTATTCTTTTGTTTCTTCTTTTGGCTCATAGGGTTCACTCTTGAGCGCAGTCTCATTTGTATTGAGATAATAAAAATTATATTTACTGTCTTCTTTCTTTGACTGTATGGTTTCTATGCTGCATCCTGCAAACAAGGTACAGACCATCAGCGCCAGAAGAAGCACTTTTGATATTCTCTTCATCCGGCACCTCCTACGGAATATATGACAGTGGGACACGAACGGAAAAAGTAGTTCCTTCCCCTTCTTTGCTGAATACCTTGATCACTCCATGATGCATGCCGATCGTACTTCTCGTGATCGCAAGGCCAAGTCCTGTTCCTCCGATCTCTCTGGAATGAGACTTATCCACCCTGTAAAATCTCTCAAAGATACGGCTCAGAGAATCCTCCGGAATACCCATTCCGGAATCAGCAACTGTCACATAGAAGAACTTGTGATCCGCATCCAGCGACACTCTTACCCATCCGTCGTCTACATTGTACTTGATCGCATTTTCTACCAGGTTACTGATCGCAGATGTAAATTTCAGCTCGTCCACATCTGCCTCCACCGGGCGGAAACTGTCAAGAATCAGATCGATGTTTCTCTTGTCCGCGATCGGACGCAGGCGCTTCAGGATATCCTCCAGCAGCTGGTTGATCGACATATGCTGGATTTGAAGATCTGCGTTTTTCTTATCCATCTTGACCAGCGTCAGAAGGTCAGTGATGATCCTGTTCTCACGGTCGATCTCCGCTGTGATGTCACGCATAAACTCCTGATACAGATCCTCCGGGACACCCTGCTGTCCTACCAGAGAATCTGCGAGGACTTTCATGGAAGTCATCGGAGTCTTGAGTTCATGAGAGACATTTGATACAAACTCCGATCGTGACTCATCCAGAACTTTCATTCTGGCAAGCATCTTGTTAAAGGCATCTGTGATAAGTTCTGTCTCTGTATAGTCCGGCACACTGATCTCGTCCTGCTGATAGCCATCTGTCAGGTCTTCAATTGCCTTGGTAACTCTCGCAAGCGGTTTTACCAGGACAGTCGACAGGATATACGCCAGGAACAGCGATAATACAATAATAATACAGATGATCAGGATTCCTTTCTGCTCCAGATCTCCTGCTATGGCAGCGATCTCACTTTCGGAAATATTCACCAGCATGGCTCCCTGAACCTGAGACACATCTGCACTTTTGACCGGAACTACCAGTTCGATCATCTGTCCGATCTTTTTAAACTCGTCAGAATCACCATTCTTAAAACAGCGTATCACCTTGGACGAAACAAGAGTTCTGCCCTCTTCCACATGATAGGTATCTCTGACTATCTTGAAATCTCTGTCAACCACAAGGATTCTGCCGCCATAGACATTAGACAATAACTCCAGCTTGCTGTTGACAGCCTCGGAGCTGGAGTCATTGAGATAATTTTCCTTGATGATCTGGTCGCAGAGAATCGCGCATTCTGTGCGTACTGCACTCACACTTACTTCCACTGCCTGATTTTCGTAATAGTGTATCATCAGTTGTGTCACGATAATTCCCGGCACGATTCCCAGAATAATAAGGATAATAAAGATACGAAAACGCAGACTTTTAAAAAATTTTGTCTTTTTTTTCGTTACCATGGGTTATGCCTGGAAATAGTATCCTACGCCCCATTTGGTGTGTACATACTTCGGCTCACTGGGATTCGCCTCAATTTTTTCACGAAGACGACGGATATGTACATCGACAGTACGGACATCACCCGGATATTCATATCCCCATACAATATTCAGAAGATTCTCACGGCTGTAAACCTTGTTCGGGTTGAATACCAGAAGTTCCAGCACATCAAATTCCTTCGCTGTCAGATTGATCTCTCTGTCTGCAATAAATACACGACGGCTCTCGCAGTCCAGCTTAAGGTCACCTGCCTGGATTGTCTTTGCTTTTTCTTTCTCTTCATGTTCAGAACGGGCACGACGCATAATGGCTTTGATACGTGCCTTGACCTCAAGGATGTTGAACGGTTTGGTGATATAATCATCTGCACCGTAGTCCAGTCCCAGGATCTTGTCCATGTCTTCGCCTTTGGCAGTAAGCATAACGATCGGCACATTGGAAAATTCCCGGATCTGCTGGCATACTTCCAGCCCGTCCATCTTCGGCAGCATCAGGTCCAGAAGGATAATGTCGTATTTATTCTCCTTCGCCTTCTCCACCGCTTCTTCTCCATCGTAAGCACAGTCCACTTCCATTCCGTCCTGTTCCAGATTAAAGCGGATTCCTTTTACGATCAGTTTTTCGTCATCTACTACTAAAACTTTTCTGCTCATTCCATTCTCCTTATTTTACTGCAATCTTATCCTTTATCATTGAAAAGGTACTTTCTTTGATTCCGGGGACCTGCATGATCTCCTCGATGCTGGAAAAACCTCCGTGTTCCTCCCTGTATGCAAGGATCGCCTGTGCCTTGGAATCTCCGATGCCTGACAGTGTCTTGAGCGTCTCGGCATCTGCTGTATTCAGATTGACAATTCCATCTTCTGTACCCATGCTTTCTCCCGTTCCTGTAGTCTCAGGTAACGCCGGAACAAAACTGCCCTCCTCTGCTTCCTGAACAGTCGGTACATAAACCTGCTGTCCGTCACTGAGTGGCTGTGCCTGATTGACAGAAATTCCGGAAGCCTCTTCCGTCATTCCTCCCGCTGCCTCGATCGCCTGAAAAACACGGCTGTCCGGATCCATCTCATAGACTCCCGGCTGATTCACAGCGCCACAGACATCCACAAAAATTTCCTGCGGTTCAGGTGTCACTGACGGAATTTCGTCAGTCATCTCTCTTTCCTCCTGCTCTGTTTCTTCTACAGTATCAGAAGTATCTTCCTGGCTTTCAAGCAATATCTCATCACTTCTCGCGCCACATCCCGCACAGAAAATCCCTGTAAAAAGCGCTATCGACAAAAGCACTGTACAGTATTTTCTTATTGATTTTGTGATAATACCGGTTCACTCCCTTCTATATTAAGGCAGTCTCCCCCGGTATATACTTGACCATGTCTTATTTTACCCAATTCCCCTGTGTTTTACAATAGGAAACTTCTATTCTTCCAGGATTACCCTTATTTCTGCCATTTAAAGATCACGATCCCGGCGATCGCGATCAGCATTCCCAGGACTTTTCTCCACTCAAAAGGCTCTTTATCCACGCCAAAAAGCCCCATCAGTTCGATCAGATATGCAACGATCAGCTGCGAGATCACGATCAGCATGGCTGCTTTTGCAGGGCCGAGTGCGCCCATGCTCTGGATCACGGTGATCGTGATAAATGCTCCGATCACGCCTCCAAGAAGTGTGTATTTATTCTCCACCTGCCATAACGCAGAAACGCTCTGCCGCCCTGTAAAAAGCCACGCGGCAACGCAGACTGCAAAAGCCGAGAACTGCACCCAGCCCGTCGATACCCACAGGCTGCTCTGTTTCGTCACTTCCGTATTAAAAACTCCCTGAATACTCATCAATGCACCTGAGATCAGTGCTGCAAGAAATCCCCACATAGTAATATCCCTCCGCAATATGCAATGCAATAAAAAGAGACTGGTTTATCAATTCCAGTCTCTTTATCCTGTTTAATATCAGCATATACGGATCTCGGTATTTTTATACACTTTAATATCTGCTGTTATTTTTCACTGTTTCTGAACTCTTCGTCCTTTTTCTGTGCTCTTTTTTTCTTGATCCACTGAAATCCCTGATAGAGCAGCATTCCTACAATGTAGATAACAATGACTGCACCGAACATATACATCGTGGATCCTGTTGAATTTCCCATACAGCACCTCCTATTTCAGACGTTTTTTAGAAGACTGCGCAGTACTTTTGTTGAAAGCAGCCCCGCTGCATCCGCCGCAGCTTCCACAGTTGCCGCTGCATCCACTGCAGCCCATGTGTTTGCCTTCTTTGGCATTTTTTACATTTTTGTAGATTATGTATGCACAATATCCAAGGATCAAAGCCATGATAATAATATTTGCCAGCATTTCACTCATCCTCTCTTTAAATACTGCCAGTCATATAAAGTGAAAACAGAGGCCGGACACATCAACTGCATCCAGCCCCTTTATTATTTCATAATTTCTTATGCCTGTACAGAACGTTTGGAATAAACTTTCTGATCTTTGTATGGATCTGGTCTGAACAGCAGGAACAGCATTGCGATAAGTACTACGAATCCTACTACAGTACCGATACCAAATGCTCCACCAGTTACGAAAGAACCTATCTGATAGAAGCAGAGGCAAACGATGTAAGCGAATACGTTCTGGAAGAGAATTGCGAACCAGAACCATTTCTTGTCGTTCATTTCTTTTGCCATTGTTGCGATAGCTGCAAGGCAAGGAGAATCAAGAAGGTTGAACATCAGGAAGGAGAAAGCTGCGATTCCTGTCGGGAACCAGCTTGCAACACCTGCTGCAACGTTTACTGCATCTTCTGTATCACCAGCTACGTTAGCCAGGACACCCATTGTAGATACGATAGCTTCTTTTGCTGTGAAACCGGAGATAGAAGCTGCTACCGGCTGCCACTCGCCAAATCCAAGTGGTGCGAAGATCGGAGCGATCACACCGCCGATTGCTGCCATAAGGCTGTCTGCGCTGTCTTCTACCATACCGAATCCACCATCTGTGAATCCAAATCCACCAAGGAACCACATTACTACACAAGCAAGGAACAGGATTGTACCAGCTTTGATGATGAAGCCTTTCAGTCTTTCCCATACGTGAAGGAGAACTGTCTTAGCCTGCGGAATATGATACTGCGGAAGCTCCATTACGAACGGAGCCGGTTTACCGGAGAACGGTTTTGTTTTCTTAAGGATGATCGCTGCTACAAGTACAGCTACGATTCCGATAAAGTACATCAGAGGAGCGATAAAGGAGCTCTCTGCATATCCTGCGGTCTCACCAGCAATTACACCACCCATAAGAGCGATAACCGGAAGTTTTGCACCACAAGGAATAAATGTTGCTGTCATGATAGTAAGACGTCTGTCATTATCCTGCTCGATGGTCTTGGAAGCCATGATTCCAGGGATACCGCATCCAGAAGAAATAAGGAGCGGAATGAAGCTCTTACCGGAAAGTCCGAAGTGACGGAATACACGGTCCATAACAAATGCGATACGTACCATGTAACCACAGTCTTCAAGAATGGACAGGAACAGGAACAGGATTGCCATCTGAGGAACGAATCCAAGTACTGCACCAAGACCACCGATGATACCGTCAACTACAAGTCCCATTACCATATCGCCAGCGCCGATGCTGCCGAGGATATTGCTTGCGAAGTCCTGAATAGCTACTACGAATACATCATTTGTCCAGTCTGTTACGAATGTACCAACTGTTGTTACAGATACATAATATACTAACCACATGATCGCGATGAAGATCGGGATACCAAGGATACGGTTGGTAACGATACGGTCGATCTTATCGGATACGGTAAGTTTGTCTTTACCTTTCTTAACAGTTGTGTTTACGATCTTCTGGATGAAAGTATATCTCTCATCTGTTACGATACTTTCCATATCATCGTCATGTTTCTTTTCGATCGCCTGACGTTTGCTGTCTACAGTAGACTGTGCAGAAGCGGAAAGTTTGATGGATTCCTTTACTTTCTCATCGTTTTCAAGGAATTTGATCGCATACCATCTCTTCTTGTCTTCTGTGATGGATTCCGGAAGGACATCCTTCACATCAGCGATAGCTGCTTCCATTTCTTTGGAGAAGACTTCTTTTGGAAGATCAACGCTGCTCTTCTTTGCTGTTTTGATCGCTTCGTCGATCAGTTTGTCAAGACCTTCGCCCTTCAGTGCGGATGTCTCAACGATCGGGCAGTCAAGCAGCATGGAAAGACGCTTAACATCGATCTTGATTCCTCTTTTTTCAAGAAGGTCTGCCATGTTCAGCGCGATGACAACCGGAACACCGGTCTCAACAAGCTGAGTGGTCAGATACAGGTTACGCTCGATGTTTGTTGCATCGACAAGATCGATGATAACATCTGGGTTCTCTTTCAGGACATAGTCACGGCTGACTACCTCTTCCAGAGTGTATGGTGACATGGAATAGATACCAGGAAGGTCAGTTACGATAACATCCTCGCCTTTTCCTCTTTTGCCTTTTAATTTACCTTCTTTTTTCTCTACAGTAACTCCCGGCCAGTTTCCTACATACTGGTTAGCGCCCGTTAATGCGTTGAACATTGTTGTTTTACCACAGTTCGGGTTGCCGGCAAGTGCAATCTTAATTGCCATTTTTTCTTACCTCCTTAATCCCTCTTTGTTGCAGCCATAAGGCCGCTCAACAAAACTTTAATTCTTATGTACAGAACATGATTCATTGCTGGGAACAGCAATCCTTATTTTACCTGTACGCACTGAGCATCGTTCTTTCTTACGGATAACTCATAGCCTCTTACAGTGATCTCAACAGGATCTCCAAGCGGAGCGACTTTTCTGATGTAGATTTCGCTTCCTTTGGTGATTCCCATATCCATAATGCGTCGTTTGTAAGCGCCGTCTCCCTCAATCTTAGTTACAACAACGGTACTTCCGACTTTTGCCTCACCTAAAGTCATTGTTCTGTCTCCTTTCCTCTTGTTGATTTATTATATATACTTGACGCCCCTGACGAAGTGCTCCATTGCTTCGCAATTCCACACTTCTGCAGACATTCGGAATCCGCTGATTTTCTTCGAAAATCGCTACTTCCTCATGTTTGGCGGGTTTCAAATTCATCCGCTAATGTATGCAAGCATACAACGTGGCTGCAATTTTAAACCCTGGGGCTGTCAGATCATAATATGCTTTGCCATATCTGAGTTGACTGCTACACGGGCATCTTTGACGTTAACGATTACATTGCCGCCGATCGCAGACACTACTGAAATCTCTGTACCTGTTACAAATCCAAGGTTTGCGAGAAATCTTCTTGTTTCTTCATTTCCACCGATCTTGAGAATTGTATTTACTTCGCCGATTCCGGCCATTGTAAGTGGCATCATGGTATCTACTCTTCTTTCTCTAATGATATTTTTTTTCGTTTAAAAAGACCGCAGTCACAGACCACTTCCTTTTTCTACTAAGTTAGTATATTCTAACGTTGGTAAGCTGTCAAGCACTTTTTTTCGTTCTATATAACCTGCATTCGTTAAGCATAACCATAATTTGCATCATAAAACTTTTATTTGTCACAAGTGACTCTTGTTTGTTGTGCGCAATATTCGTTTGTTTTGCATAACTATTGTGCAAATTTGTATAAAAAAATTCCTGCCTTTCCGGGCAGGAGTCTCTGTTTGTGCCAAAATATGCAATTATAAAAAACATTGGATTTTTGCGGTTTTCTCTGCATTCATCTTGTTCCGGACGCGAAAATATGATATGATATCAATAATACAAAGCAATACGAGATTATGCAAACAAACGCATGATTTCTTTCAGCAGAATTGGGGTGTAAGAATGCATACAAACGAATCCGCCGAAAACTATCTGGAAACGATTCTTATCTTAAGCAAATCCCATCCGGTCGTTCGCTCCGTAGATGTTGCCTCTGAACTTGGATTCAAGAAATCCAGCGTCAGCGTTGCCATGAAGAAGCTTCGTGAGACCGATCAGATCACCGTATCACCTGAGGGATACCTTTACCTGACCGAATCAGGACGTGCAACCGCAGAGAAAATTTACGAGCGTCATCTCTTTCTTTCTGAGTGGCTTGAGAAACTGGGTGTTGACCCGGTTGTTGCAGCAAGTGATGCCTGCAAGATCGAGCACGTGATCAGTACCGAGAGCTTTGCCGCGATCAAGAAACACATTGATCTTGACAGTATGGAATAATATATTTCTATCAGATATCAGATTTGTACAGTAGTTTCAAAAGGCAGGAGCCTGGCAGTTACGCCAGGCTCTTTTCTAATTTCTCGATCATTTCATCGATATTTTCTTTTGTGATAACAAGCGGAGGTACAAGACGGAGTACGTCGCTTCCTGCTGAGATCACAAGAAGCCCGTTCTCAAGTGCCTTTGTCACAACACTTCCCACAGTCGCTCCTTCGATCACCAGTCCCTGCATGAAACCTTTTCCACGACGTGCTGCGACGATCGGGTATTTTTCCACAAGTGTGTCGAGTTTTTCCTCTAAATATGGGGTTAATTCCTGTACATGTGCCAGGATACCGGCCTGCTCAAAGATATCAAATACCTTGCTGACAGCTGCACATACAAACGGGTTTCCACCATAAGTTGTGCCATGATCTCCCGGTACGAGAGATGCTGCTGCAGCTTTTTCCCCGAGGACAAATGCCCCAACCGGGACACCGCAGCCAAGTGCTTTGGCACAGGTCATCACATCCGGTTTGACACCGTAGGACTGCCATGCGAAGTAATATCCGGTACGTCCCATACCGCACTGGATCTCGTCAAAGATCAGGATGATATCATTTTCGTCACAGAGTGCGCGAAGTCCCTCAAGGAATTCCTTCTGTGCCGGATAGATGCCGCCCTCTCCCTGTACGACCTCTGTGATGATCGCGCAGGTCTTGTCTGTGATCTGTGCTTTGACGCTCTCAAGATCATTGAAATCCGCAAATTTAACACCGCCGATCAGTGGTTCGAACGGCTCTCTGTAATGCTCTGTTCCTGTGACAGAAAGAGCTCCCATGCTTCTTCCGTGGAAAGAATGGTTCATTGCGATGATCTCATATTTCTGTGCTTCTTTGCCATATTTGGTATAGGCGTATTTACGTGCAGCTTTGAGTGCACCCTCGATCGCCTCTGTTCCACTGTTTGTGAAGAACGCTTTGGCAAGTCCGCTGGCTTTGACCAGTTTTTCTCCTGCTTCGCTCATCGGCTCATTGTAATAAAGATTGGAAATATGAGTCAGCTTGTCGATCTGTACTTTTAAAGCCTCGTCATATCCCGGATAATGATATCCCAGTGCATTTACTGCGATCCCGGCAGCAAAGTCGAGATATTTTTTGCCCTCTGTATCATAGAGATAGCATCCTTCCCCATGGTCAAACATGACCGGGAAACGATTATATGTATGCAGAATACTTTCTTCTGCATGATTCATCTGTTCATTCATGCTCATTGTAATATTTCTCCCCGTCTTCTCTTAAAATAGCAGTACCGATACCTTTGTTTGTAAAAATCTCCAGAAGGAGGCTGTGCGGAATACGTCCGTCCAGGATATGTACTCTGTTTACGCCTTCCTCGATCGCATCGATGCAGTTCTGCAGTTTCGGAATCATTCCACCGCCTACATAACCGTCGCTGATCAGTTTTTCTGCTTCGTGTACATGTAACTCGGAGATCATAGAACTCGGATCATCTTTGTCCTTGTATACACCCTCAATATCAGAAAGGAATACAAGTTTTTCTGCATGGACAGCCTCTGCGATCGCACATGCTGCATCATCTGCATTGATATTATAAGAATCAAAGTTTGTGTCAAATCCGATCGGAAATACGATCGGAAGGAAGTCTTTTTCGAGAAGATCCTGCAGAACCTTCGGATTGACTTTCTCGATATCGCCTACATATCCGATATCTTCGCCCTTGGAAAGTTTCTTGTGGCACTGGAGAAGTCCACCGTCCTTGCCGCTGATACCAACAGCCTGTACACCGAGGGATTCCACCAGTGTAACCAGTTCTTTGTTGACTTTTGCGAGAACCATCTCTGCGATCTCCATAGTGTCTTTGTCTGTTACGCGGAGACCGTTTACAAAACGTGGTTCCATGCCGACTTTGTTGACCCAGCGGCTGATTTCCTTACCGCCTCCGTGAACGATGATCGGTTTGAAACCGATCAGTTTCAGAAGTACAACATCCTTGATGACATTTGCTTTGAGTTCTTCGTCCAGCATGGCACTTCCGCCGTACTTTACTACTACGATCTTACGATTAAAACGCTGTATATAAGGAAGAGCCTCGATAAGAGTTTCTGCCTTGTCCAGATATTTCTGATTTACCATTTTTTCATTTCTCCTCGATTTTAAATTTTTTATGAACGATAATCCGCATTGATCTTGACATAATCATAGGTAAGGTCACATCCCCATGCGGTTGCGGTGCAGTCGCCCATCTTGATGTCTGCGATCGCAGTTACCGCTTCTTCGGAAAGGATCTTTGTCGCTTCTTCTTCGCTGTAATCTACAGCCACACCGTTTTCGATGATCTGGATCTTACCTGCCTTGCTCTCAAAGTAGAGGTCTACTTTTTCCGGATCAAACTGTGCACCTGAGTAGCCCATCGCACAGAGGATCCTTCCCCAGTTTGCATCATGTCCGTAGATCGCTGCTTTTGTAAGGGAGGAAGTAACAACAGATTTACTCAAAGTCACTGCCTGTTCCTTGCTCTCTGCACCGATGATCTTTACTTCAAACAGTGCAGTCGCACCCTCACCGTCGCCTGCGATCTTCTTGGCAAGTGTGGTGTTGATGTAATTCAGTGCCTCGCAGAATTTCTGATAGTCTTCGTTTTTCTCATTGATCTCCGGGTTCTCTGCCATTCCGTTTGCCAGCAGGAGAACAGTATCGTTTGTGGAGGTATCGCCGTCAACAGATACCATATTATAAGTATCTTTGACATCCTGGCTCAGAGCTTCCTGGAGAAGCTGCTTGGAAATGCATACGTCTGTTGTGACAAAACCAAGCATCGTGCACATATTCGGATGGATCATTCCGGATCCCTTGCACATGCCGCCGATCGTAACTGTCTTGCCGCCGATCTCGATCTCTACGGCAACTTCTTTCTCTACGGTATCGGTTGTCATGATCGCTTTGGCTGCTTCGTTTCCGGCTTCCAGAGTTCCTTTGAGCTTCGGAGCCATTGCCTTGACACCGTCGGAAAGTTTCTCGATCGGAAGCTGCATGCCGATAACACCTGTAGATGCAACCAGTACGCTGTTTTCATCTACATTCAGAGTCTCTGCTGCTGCTTTTGCTGTTGCCCGGCAGTAGCTGAATCCCTCTTCTCCTGTACACGCATTGGCGATACCGCTGTTGCAGACGATCACCTGTGCACTTGGATGTTTATAAACGATCTCCTGGTCCCATTTGACCGGAGCTGCCTTTACGATATTTGTGGTAAAAGTTCCTGCTGCCACGCATGGTTTCTCGCTGTAGACCATTGCCATGTCAGTTCTTCCCTGATATTTGATCCCTGCTGCTGTGGATGCCGCCTGGAATCCTTTTGCCGCTGTAACTCCACCTGTAATAACCTTCATAATCTATACTCCTCCTTGGTACAAAAATCTCCGTTTTTATTTACGGAAGCATTGGAATCTGATGAAGTCCTTCTGCCTCGTCGAATCCGAACATCAGGTTCATGTTCTGTACAGCCTGTCCTGCTGCACCTTTTACAAGGTTGTCGATCGCGCTCATCATGATAACACGTTTGGTCCTCGGGTCGATCTTGAAGTTGACATCTACATAGTTGCTGCCTTCGACGCATTTAGTCTGCGGGCATACGTCTTTGTCAAGGACACGGATGAATGTTTCATCTGCATAATATTTATCGTAAGCTGCTCTTACTTCTTCATAGGAAACTTCTTTCTTGAGAGAAGCGTATGCAGTTACCAGGATTCCTCTGTTCATCGGGATCAGGTGAGGTGTGAAGTTGATCATCACTTCCTGTCCGCATGCATAACCAAGCTGGTCCTCGATCTCCGGTGTATGGCGGTGAGTTGCTACGCCGTATGCTTTGATATTCTCATTTACTTCGCAGTAAAGGTTCGGAACTTTTGCTCCTCTTCCTGCTCCTGAAGTGCCGGATTTTGCATCGATGATGATAGTGTTCGGATCGATCAGGCCTTCTTTGAGAAGCGGGTAGATGGATAAAGTGGAACAGGTCGGATAGCATCCCGGGTTCGCAATCAGTCTTGCTTTCTTGATGTCCTCACGGTTGATCTCGCACAGTCCGTAAACTGCCTCGTCGATAAACTGCGGTGATTTGTGCTCGATGCCGTACCATTTCTCATATTTCTTTACATCTTTGATACGGAAATCTGCACTCAGGTCGATGACCTTTGCTTTGGAAAGGATCTCTTCATTAACAAGAGATGCACAAAGCCCCTGCGGTGTTGCGGTAAAGATCACATCTACTTCGTCTGCAAGTGCAGCCATATTGTCGTCCATACACTTCGCATCTACCAGTTTAAAAAAGTTCTGGTATACATCTGCATATTTCTGATCGATATAGCTTCTTGAGCCGTACCATGCAACTTCTACTTCTTTATGTCCAAGGAGCAGTCTTGCCAGTTCATTTCCTGCATAACCGGTTGCTCCGATGATTCCTGCTTTGATCATTTCTCATTCCTCCTAGAATCACAAATTAGCAGTTACATAATGTGCAACTGCTTAAAGCTGTTGTAATTATACATCTAACCTGCATAATATGCAATACAAAATTTTACCATTTTCGCATCCGCATTCCGCGATTTTATGTATTTTTATATGTTATTTCCTATTTAATGATGCATTTTTATGCAAAAATTTCTTTTATTTTTTCGCATATTGGTATTGCATATTTATAAAAATTGTTGTATATTAACTCTTGTCGAAACACGACAGGGCTTAAGATTCACTGCTTTATCATGCAATCACACTAAAGCGCAGGAATCTTTACCTTTTATAATATCAAATATTCATGTATCTGCCAAGTGCAGGACATTAAATTTTCAGGAGGAATACATTATGAAAGAAAAAGTTGTACTTGCATACTCAGGTGGTCTTGATACCACAGCACTGATCCCGTGGCTGAAAGAAACATTTGATTACGAAGTTGTCTGCTGCTGTGTAAACTGCGGACAGGGAAACGAACTGGATGGTCTGGATGAGAGAGCGAAACTTTCCGGAGCTTCCAAATTATACATCGAAGACATCGTTGATGATTTCAGCGACAACTACATCATGCCATGCGTACAGGCAGGTGCTGTATACGAGCACAAATATCTGCTCGGAACTTCCATGGCCCGTCCGGCGATCGCCAAGAAACTCGTTGAGATCGCACGTAAAGAAAACGCTGTTGCTATCTGCCACGGTGCTACCGGTAAAGGTAACGACCAGATCCGTTTCGAACTTGGTATCAAAGCACTTGCTCCGGACATCAAGATCATCGCTCCTTGGAGAATGACAGATGTATGGACCATGCAGTCCCGTGATGATGAGCTCGCATTCTGCCAGGCTCATGGAATCAACCTTCCATTCGATGCAAGCCACAGCTACAGCCGTGACCGTAACTTATGGCATATCAGCCATGAAGGACTTGAACTCGAAGATCCTTCCCAGGCTCCGAACTATGACGACATGCTCGTTTTAAGTGTAACTCCTGAAAAAGCACCAGATAAAGAAACAGAAGTAACCATGACATTTGAGGAAGGTGTTCCGAAGACTCTCAACGGCAAAGCAATGAAAGTTTCCGAGATCATCACAGAGCTCAACCGTCTTGGCGGCGAGAACGGTATCGGTATCGTTGATATCGTAGAAAACCGTGTTGTTGGTATGAAATCCCGTGGTGTATATGAGACTCCTGGCGGAACTATCCTGATGGCAGCTCATGAGCAGCTCGAGGAACTGATTCTTGACCGTGACACCATGGAAGCCAAGAAAAAGATCGGCAGCCAGTTCGCTCAGGTCGTATACGAAGGAAAATGGTTCACACCACTCCGTGAGGCACTCCAGGCATTCGTAGAGTCCACTCAGAAATATGTAACCGGTGAAGTTAAATTCAAACTTTACAAAGGAAACATCATCAAAGCTGGTACAACTTCTCCATACAGCCTGTACAACGAATCTCTTGCATCCTTCACAACAGGTGACATGTATGACCACCACGATGCAGACGGATTCATCACTCTGTTCGGTCTTCCGCTCAAAGTTCGTGCAATGAAATTACTGGAAGTTGAAAAGAACAAAAACAACAAATAATCATAGCTTTTATTTTCCGGCGGTCTGTTTTCAGACTGCCGGATTTTTTATACCAAATTTTATGCAATTTTTTTGTACAATATTATACATAGAAGTTTTCATTTTATATTTGACAGAAAACACTTCCTATTTTATAATAATTTCATAAACAATAGTGTAAAACTTATATAGGTCCATAATTGGTTGGACGTCTCTACCAACTACCGTAATAGTTGCCTATAAGTGTTACTGTTTACTTTGTTTACAGTAACTTTTCGGGCAAAATATCCGGTATTTTTTTTGCCCGGAAGGTTCCAGACCAAAAAGGAGGTAGCTTATATGAAACCAACCACTTTTGCCATCAGAGGAACGGTATGTTTCAGCACAGACTCACAGAACCTGACCTGCCTTGAGAATGCATTTATCGTCTGTCAGGACGGACGTACTGTCGGTGTTTTCCCGGAGCTTCCGGCTCAGTTTGAAGGAATTCCTGTTGAAGATGTGGGCGATCAGCTTATCATTCCGGGAATGAACGATCTCCACCTTCACGCTCCGCAGTATGCATTTCACGGCATGTATATGGATCTGGAACTGCTGGAATGGCTGAATCAGGTTACTTTCCCGGAGGAAGCCCGCTATGCAGATCTCAGTTACGCCGAGAAAGCCTATTCTATCTTTGCAGAGGATCTGCGCCAGAGTGCCACGACACGTGCTTCCATCTTTGCAACCCTGCATGTAGAGGCAACCGAACTTCTGATGGATCTCATGGAAAAAACAGGTCTCAAAACCTATATCGGAAAGGTCAATATGGACCGCAATGGAACCGCTGACCTTCAGGAAAAAAGCGCTGTTGTTTCTGCGGGAGATACTGTCCGCTGGCTCACTGACACTGCCGGAAAATATGAGAACGTCAAGCCGATTCTCACACCACGTTTCACCCCTTCCTGCACAGATGAGCTTATGAATGCGCTGGCAGAACTCCAGAGAACTTACCGTCTTCCGGTACAGTCCCATCTTTCCGAGAACCAGAGTGAAATTGCCTGGGTACACGAACTGTGCCCTAATACTTCTTTTTATGGAGAGGCATACGATCAGTTTGGTCTTTTTGGCAGTCCTGACTGCCCTGCGATCATGGCACACTGTGTCTACAGTTCAGATGCTGAGATTGCCCTTATGAAAAAGCGGGGAGTTTTTGTCGCCCACTGTCCTCAGTCCAACACGAATCTTTCTTCCGGCATCGCCCCTGTACGGCGTTATCTCGAAGAAGATCTTCACATCGGACTTGGCACGGATATTGCGGGTGGTCATTCCCTGTCCATGCTCCGCGCGATCGCTGATGCCATTCAGGTATCAAAGCTTCGATGGAGGCTTGTGGATGATTCCCTGAAGCCGCTTTCCCTGGAAGAAGCTTTCTATATGGCAACCATGGGCGGTGGAGCTTTCTTTGGAAAGGTCGGAACTTTTTTGGAAGACTATGAGTTTGATGCTCTGATCCTGGATGATCGGGGTCTCCGTCATCCTCAGCCACTGACGGCACGTGAAAGACTTGAGAGACTGATCTATCTTTCGGATGACAGATGCATCACCGGAAAATATGTTTCCGGAAACAAAATCTTTTAGTGCACAGGCTGTGCACCATACGAAGGGGGTACTTATATGAATCTCGACAAACTTTTCCACCTCAAAGAAAACCACACAGACGTCAAAACTGAGGTCATGGCAGGAATCACAACCTTTATGACAATGGCCTATATCCTGGCTGTCAACCCGAATATCCTGTCTGCATCCGGCATGGACCGCGGATCTGTCTTTACAGCAACCGCACTGTCCGCATTTATCGCAAGCTGTCTGATGGCACTTCTGTCCAACTATCCATTCGTTCTTGCTCCTGGAATGGGTCTGAACGCATACTTTACCTACACCGTAGTCCTTGGTATGGGATATTCCTGGCAGCAGGCACTTGCAGCAGTATTTGCAGAGGGTATCATCTTTATCCTGCTTTCCCTCACCAATGTTCGTGAAGCGATCTTCAACTCCATTCCGATGAACCTGAAACACGCCGTATCTGTAGGTATCGGCCTCTTTATCGCATTTATCGGACTCCAGAACGCCAAGATCGTTGTTGGAAATGACTCTACACTGGTAAGCATCTTTTCCTTCAAATCCTCTGTTGCAGAAGGAACTTTTTCCTCACAGGGCATCACTGTTCTCCTTGCGCTGATCGGTATCCTGGTTACAGCCATCCTTCTTGCCAAGGACGTTAAAGGCAGCATCCTCTGGGGCATCCTGATCACCTGGGTTCTCGGGATCATCTGTCAGCTTACACATCTGTATGTACCGAATGCTGACCTCGGATATTACAGCCTGCTTCCTGATTTTTCAAGCGGAATCTCTGTGCCAAGCATGGCTCCGACCTTTATGAAGATGGATTTTTCCATTGTATTTTCACTGGATTTCGTAGTCATCATGTTTGCATTCCTGTTTGTAGATATGTTTGATACTCTTGGAACCCTGATCGGTGTGGCTTCCAAAGCTGACATGCTCGATAAGGACGGCAAGCTTCCGAATATCAAAGGTGCCCTGCTCTCTGATGCTGTCGGAACAACTGTAGGTGCTATGTGCGGTACTTCCACTGTTACCACCTTTGTCGAAAGTGCCTCCGGTGTTGCAGAAGGCGGACGTACAGGACTCACCTCCATAGTAGCAGGTATCCTGTTTGCACTTTCTCTTCTGCTTTCCCCGATCTTCCTGGCAATTCCTTCCTTTGCGACAGCACCGGCTCTGATCGTCGTAGGTTACCTGATGCTGACCTCTGTCACCAAGATTGATTTCAGTGACATGACAGAAGCGATCCCGTGCTTTATCGCGATCATCGCAATGCCATTCATGTACAGTATTTCCGAAGGTATCTCCATGGGAGTTATCTCCTACGTAGTGATCAACCTGATCACCGGCAAAGCCAAAGAAAAGAAGATCAGTGCATTGATGTACGTTCTCGCCGTATTATTTGTACTGAAATATATCTTCATCTAAATAGTTATAATTATTCATAAGGGCTCTGCACATGCGGAGCTCTTATTTTTTTATTTTCACTCTTTATCAATGCATAGTTATGCAGTATACTAGTGATACCAGGGTTTCAAACGGATATGACTTTCATGCTTGCATGAAAGGGCATATCCATTTGAAACCCGCCAAATATGAGGAAGTAGTGATTTACGCAGTAAATCTACGGATTCCGAATATTTGCAGAATCGCGGAAGATGCAGAGCATCGGAGTGATTCGTAAGTATCTTACACTACGAGGAGAAATATTATGAAAAAAGAATCTGTTCCGGTCAGGAATTCGCTTTTGCTTTTGCTGACCGCCACCATCTGGGGTGTGGCTTTTGTCGCACAGAGCGTCAGCATGGACTATATTGGAGGCTTTACCTTCAATGCCGTTCGAAATATCATCGGTGCGATCGCACTGCTGCCTGTCATCTGGGGACTTGGTAAGACCAGATCTTCCAGTGAACAGACACCTTCTGACCGCAAAACTCTGATCACCGGCGGTATCTGCTGCGGTATCCTGCTCTGCCTTGCAAGCAACTTCCAGCAATTCGGTATCAAATACACCACCGTCGGCAAAGCCGGATTCATCACCGCCTGCTACATCATCATCGTTCCGGTCATCGGTATCTTCCTTAAGAAAAAATGCAGCCCGTTTATCTGGATCGCCGTAATCCTTTCCTTATGCGGTCTGTACCTTCTCTGCCTGACACCGGGCGAGGGATTTGCCATTGGCAAGGGAGAGCTGCTCGTGCTGATCTGTGCAGTACTTTTTTCCCTGCATATCCTGGTGATCGACCATTTCTCACCTCTGGTAGACGGCGTAAAAATGTCCTGCATCCAGTTCCTGGTCTGCGGTATCCTCTCCGGGCTCCCTGCCTTGCTCTTTGAAAGTCCGGATCTCGCAGGCATCCTTGCAGCCAAAGTTCCGATCCTCTATGCCGGAGTTATGTCCTGCGGAGTTGCCTACACCCTGCAGATCGTCGGTCAGAAAGGCATGAACCCGACCGTAGCCTCCCTGATCCTCAGCCTGGAATCCTGCATTTCCGTGCTCGCCGGCTGGCTGATCCTTAGACAAAACTTAAGCGGCCGTGAGATTTTTGGCTGTGTGCTGATGTTCGGTGCGATCATCCTTGCACAGCTCCCGCAGAAAAATCCTGCCGCATAAATAATCTCAACGTTATTTCCACGCAACAAAAAAGGTCATCACTTTCAGAAAACTCTGATCGTGATGACCTTCTGTATTTCGTTATTGTATTTCATATACTGTCAGATCTCGCCCTTGGCTGTCAGATGCTCCTTGATCTTCTCGAAGCTCTCGTCGCTGACATCATGCTCCATCTTGCAGGCATCTGCCCTTGCAACCTCCGGTGAAACACCAAGTCCCTCAAGCATCTTGGTCAAAACAGTATGTCTCTCATAAATCCTGTGTGCGATCTCTGAACCCTTGTCCATCAATGTGACTGTGCCATAACGGTCCATTGCGATATAACCGTCTTCTCTTAATAATTTCATTGCATGGCTTACGCTCGGTTTGGAAACTCCCAGCATAGATGCAATGTCAACAGAGCGCACCCCGCCGCCTTTTTTGGATAAAACCAGAATCGCTTCCAGATAATCCTCCGCTGATTCTCTAATCTGCATAAAAATACCTCCCATATGTTGTTTATAGTATCATAAAAATCGACATATTTCAACAGTTATGGGCGTTATCGCGGCGATTGTTTTTCTCAACTAACTGTGCGCATCTAGGGGAAAACTTTTTTATTTATCGTCACCGGTCAGGCGGAGGACATCGCGGATCTCATCTACTTTCATGTCAAGAATGATCGCAAGCTCATCAATGCTGAAAGCATTCTTATCATCTTCATCGTCATTCAGTTCGCGGACTGCACTTTCAAGCTTCTCTACACGGGCTACCAGGCTGTCGTCTGCGAATTTTCTCTGGGTCTGTTCTTCCAGAACTGCGATGATCCCTTTACGGACTTCATTCATGAGCCATTTTTCATCTCTGACTTCGTTTCCGGCGCTTCCAAGCGCCTGGATCAGTGCCAGATTTGCCTCCTGGATCAGATCTGCAAGAAAAATCTCCTCTGCATTCATGTCTGCTGCCATCTTCGCTGTTTCTTTCATATAATAAGAAGTAAGGGACTGCAGCGCATCCTGATCTCCGTTTGCAAGTGCGGCAAAAGCCTGGGCAATATCTATGGAAAGTTCCGGAAGTTCTTCAAGATAATTCCTGAGGTAAGTTTCTTCTTCCGGGGTCAGCGGAATTTTCTTTCGTTCCGGCTCTTTGGTTTCCTCTGTGGCACTGTCTTCCATTCCTTCGATCTGGATTCCCTGGGAGGTTAAATATTTGAGTACTCCAAGGAGCTGTGTCTTGTCGAGTTCCATTCCTGCGAAGGTATCGCGGATCTGGATCGCGGTAAGGGAATTGCCATTTGCTTTGGCGATGGTCTGTATTTCTTTTAATTTGTTCTGAAATTCCTGTACGTTCATTTTAGGTCTCCTTCTATAAAATTAAGTATGGATTGTGTAAAAACATGGTTGATGTTTTGTTTTTTCTGAAATTATTTTTTGTTGTATCATTGTATCATATTTTATCATTTTCTTGTGATTTTTCCAACCAGAAGCGTATTTAACGTAATTTTTTTGCCCGGAAACCCGCATAAAATAAGGCTTTGCGGCATTTTTAAAATTTTTTTCAATTTTTTTCAAAAAAGTTGTTGACATTTGGATATGCCTAATATATAATATGTCTTGCGTTGAGCGACATAGCAAAAACGCAAACAACTAAATACCGTTAACGGGGTGTGGCTCAGCTTGGCTAGAGCGCCTGGTTTGGGACCAGGAGGCCGCAGG
>OGCN01001602.1_pt1 | contig 28504 bp, 24 predicted proteins | sample 1570181 | NCBI WGS metagenome assembly OGCN01 (sample SAMEA4370584, study PRJEB24528) | human gut metagenome | reverse complement strand
CGAGTCTGACGTTACACTTGCATCCGCTTCCAATGCGATCATTATCGGATTCAACGTTCGTCCGGACGCACAGGCGAAGTCCATCGCGGACCGCGAGAAAGTCGACATGCGTCTGTACCGCGTCATCTACCAGGCGATCGAGGATGTAGAGGCTGCCATGAAGGGTATGCTGGATCCGGTATACGAGGAGCAGGTAACCGGTCATGCGGTTGTCCGCCAGACGTTCAAGGCATCCGGAGTCGGCACCATCGCCGGTTCCTATGTGCTTGACGGTAAGATCACCCGTGGAAGCAAGGCCCGCATCACGAGAGACGGCGAGCAGATCTTCGAGGGACCGCTTGCATCCTTAAAGCGTTTCAAGGACGATGTAAAGGAAGTCAACGCAGGCTACGAGTGCGGTCTTGTATTCGAGGGCTTCAACGATCTTCAGGAAGACGATATGATCGAAGTTTATATCATGGTAGAGGTGCCGAGATAGTTGTCTGTCAGGTCTGTGCATAGCCGCGGAGAGTTTCGTTTCGCGGCTATGTCCGGGATGGTCGTAAAAAAGAGGTAATATCATGAGAAAAAACAGTGTAAAAAATATCCGGATCAACGGCGAAGTCCAGAAAGCCCTGAGCGAGATTATCCGTTCCGAGCTCAAGGACCCGCGTGTTCATCCGATGACAAGCGTGGTTCAGGTCTCGGTCACACCGGACCTTAAGATTTGTAAGGCCTACATCAGCGTCCTTGCGGACGAGGAGCAGGCGAAAGATACGATCCGCGGCTTAAAGAGCGCGGAGGGCTTTATCAGAACCCAGCTGGCAAAAAAAGTAAATCTTCGGAACACCCCGCAGATCTTCTTCGTGCTGGACCAGTCTATCGAGTACGGCGTCCGCATGTCCAAACTCATCGATGAGGTGACAAAGGATATGCCGGAGGAGCAGGAAGACGACGGAACTGAGAGCGAAAATTAAACGAAGGAACCGGTCTGCGTGGGATACGCGCGGACCGGAATGTACTGAAATCATATAGAGGAATCCGGCCAGACGCGCGCAACGCGGATTCTGCCGGATTTTTCTGGTCTACAGAATAAGAACACAATAAGGGAGGCGGAACTTTTGGGAATTTTAGATGAGATGCTGGAAGGAAAGAAGACCATCGTGATCCTGGGCCATGTAAACCCGGACGGGGACTGTATCGGTTCCTGCCTGGGACTCTACAATTATCTGAAGGAAAATTATGAGGGGCTTGAGATCTCGGTGTATCTGGAGAAAATGGGAGTGAAATTTTCCTATCTTTCCGGTTATAAGGATGTACACACAGAATACGACGACACAAAAATATTTGATCTTTGCATCACATCGGATGTCAGCGACGTTCCGCGCCTGGGCGCCTTCGCCCCGTACCGGGAGACAGCAAAGGATACATTCTGCATTGACCACCACATCACGAACAAGGGAATGTGCAGGGTCAACGTGATCGAGAGCTGGGCGAGCTCCGCAAGCGAGGTGCTGTTCCGCCTTCTCGATAAGGAAAAGATCAGCAAAGCGGTCGCAGAGTGCCTGTACACGGGGATCGCCCATGATACCGGTATCTTCAAGTTCTCAAATACATCGAGACAGACCATGGAGATTGCTGGGTTTTTAATGGAAAAGGGCATCGATTTCCCGAAGATCATCGACAACAGCTTTTTTGCAAAAACATACGGTCAGGCAAAGCTTCACGGCCGGGCGGTTCTCGACAGTGTCCGGATCCTGGATAACCGCTGTGTATACACGGTTGTCACGACGGATGAGTTAAGGGAATATGGCTGCACCGTAAAGGCCACGGATGGAATCGTGGACCAGCTTCGGATCATTGAAGGCGTCGAGATCGCGTTTCTGCTCTACCAGACGGGCAATCCTGGCGAGTACAAGGTGAGCCTCAGAACGAACTCCGCTGTGGATGTGAGCCGGATCGCCCAGAGCTTCGGCGGCGGCGGACATGTGAAGGCCGCAGGCTGCACGATGACGGGGGAGCCGCAGGAGATCGTGGAGAAGATCAGCGGAAAGATCCGCGAACAGTGGGAAGAGCTCAAGTGACGAACACCGGAGGAAAGAATGTACGACGGAATTATTAACGTATATAAAGAAAAAGGATTCACCTCCCACGATGTCGTGGCGAAAATGCGGGGGATCCTGGGTCAGAGAAAGATCGGTCATACGGGGACTCTCGATCCGGCGGCGGAAGGCGTTCTTCCGGTGTGCGCAGGAAAAGGCACGAAGCTCTGCGATATGCTGACCGATCACGACAAGACATACAGGGCTGTTCTTCTTCTTGGAACCGAGACGGACACGGAGGATACGACGGGTACGGTGCTGGAGGCGAAAGATACATCGGGCCTCACAGAAGACGAAGTGCAGGATGTGGTCCTCTCCTTTATCGGGGATTACGCCCAGGTTCCGCCAATGTACTCGGCACTCAAGGTCGATGGAAAGAAGCTCTATGAGCTTGCGCGAGAGGGAAAGACTGTGGAGCGGAAAGCGCGTCCGGTAAAGATCTTTGATATCCGGATCGAAAAAATAGAGCTCCCGGAGGTTACGATGACCGTGTCCTGCTCAAAGGGAACTTATATCCGCACCCTGTGCCATGATATCGGCGCGAAGCTTTCCGTCGGCGGCTGCATGAAGGAACTGCTCCGGACAAAGGTAGGGCGGTTTGAACTCTCAGAGAGCCTGACACTGGACGAACTTCAGAAGTTAAAAGAGGAAGACCGGCTGGCGGAGGCCGTACTTCCGGTGGAGGAAGTCTTCAAGGAGCTTCCGGAGATCCGCTCGGATACGGAGGAGCTCGATAAGCTCTTAAAGAACGGAAATCCGTTCCGCAGCCGCGCGGTAAAAGATGTAAGGGGCGGGGACATGTTCCGCGTTTATCATTCGGATGGAACCTTTATCGGGGTGTTTAAGTACGACGAAGAGAAACACATGTACTATCCGGAAAAAATCTTTCTGGGAGGAAATTGACATGCAGTACATCGCGGAAACCAGAGAGTTTCAGATCAAAGAGAAAACAGTCGTCAGCATCGGTAAATTTGACGGCCTCCACAGGGGACACCAGAAGCTGATGCATGAGATGTTAAAATGGAAGGAACAAGGCTTTAAGATCGCCGTGTTCACCTTCGCGACGCCTCCGGGAACCCTGGTAAAGGGAAAGATGCAGACCATGATCATGACGAACCCGGAGCGTGAGATGCTTTTGGAGAAAGCCGGTGTTGACTACATCGTGGAATACCCATTTGATGAGGAAGTATGCCATATGGCACCGGAGAAGTTCGTCTCCGACATCCTTGTGGGACACATGAACGCCGGGGTCATCGTTTCTGGTCCGGACTGCCACTTTGGATACAAGGCAGCCGGGGACTGCGCGATGCTGGAGCGCCTGTCGTCGGAGTACGGATACCGCTATTTTGTTGTTGACAAGGAGCGGGACGAGGAAGGAAAGATCATCAGCAGCACCTACATCCGTGAGATGCTGGCGGACGGAAATATCATAAAGGCAAACAAGCTTTTGGGGTATTATTACTTTGTCACCGGAACGGTGCAGCATGGAAACGCCATCGGACACACAAAATTATATCCGACGGCGAACCTGATCCCGCCGGCGGTGAAACACCTGCCGAAGTTCGGCGTCTATGTGACGAGGGTGACCGTGGACGGAAAAACTTACGGTGGACTGACAAATGTGGGGGCAAAACCTACGATCTCCGGGGAAAATCCTGTGGGAGTGGAGACTTATCTCTATAATTTTGAGGGAGATCTCTACGGAAAAGACATGAAAGTGGAGCTTCTCGACTTTGTGAGACCGGAGATGAAGTTTGAGTCCATCGACGCGCTGAAGGCGCAGCTGGACCATGATATCAAGGAGTGCCAGAGACGGTATCTGGAGTTTGCGTAAATATTCATAAATTTCAGAAAAGTATCATAAAAAGGAACATCATCCGTTTCTCACAAAAGGATGGGAGACGGGCGTATCTTAAAAAGGGAAGGTAATTGTCTGGAAGAGCTTTGCCCATGCAGTGCGGATCTGACGGACAGTTATACATGGAGAAGGAAGAATTGGAGTTAGAAAATAAGCCGGAAGGCGGGGAAAAAGAAAAGCAGGCGCCGGAGCAGAAGCCGGCGATGACATATGCAGAATTTAAGGCCCAGAAAGGGAGAAAACGGGGGAAAAACCGCGGGACCGGAATGAATAAGGACCTGGCGGTAAAGATCGCGGCTGTGTGCGGCGGCGTGGTCGTTCTCGTTGGAGCCGTTGGCGGCGGCCTCTACTGGCATGAATCCTCAAAATACAAGACATGTTTTCTGCCCGGAACCATCGTTGACGGCATGGATGTGACGGGAAAGACGGCATCGGAAGTGGAAGACGCCATCATGGAGCAGTTAAAGGGATATACGCTGACCATCAATGGGCGCGAGGGTCTCTCTGAGTCCATCACCGGGGAGAGTGTGGGACTTTACGCGGAGTTTGATGATACGTTAGATAAGGCCATCGCCTCCCAGAAGCCGATGGACTGGGGAAAATACCGGTTTGGAAAAGCGGTGAATGAGGTAAATACGGATGCCCTGCTCCGCTACAGCGACGATATGCTGAATGAGGCAGTAGAAGGTCTCTCCTGCATGGACGAGGAAAATATGAGAGAGCCGGAGGACGCGAAGATCTCTGATTATGATTCCGCGACAGGCTCTTACTCGATCATAAAAGAGGATGAGGGAACGGAGCTCCTGGAGGACAAGGTGAAAGAGGCGGTCGCCACTGCGATCATGTCCCTGGCGGAGAGCGTGGACCTCGAGGAGCAGGGATGTTATCTGGCTCCTTCGGTGACCTCCGAGGACGAGGCACTTAAGACGGCCTGCGAGACCATGAACAAGTATGTGGGGGCAAAGATCACATATAAGTTTGGAGATAAAGCGGAGACGCTGAACGGAAATGAGATCCATAACTGGCTCACGGTCAACGGAACGAGCGTCAGTGTCAGCGAGTCGAAGGCGGCGGAGTATGTCAAGAACCTGGCATCCACCTGCAACACCGCGTATAAGCCGAAGACATTGAAGACATCCTATGGAAAGACGGTGACCATCACCACCGGAAATTACGGATGGAAGATCGACCAGGCGAAGGAGACGGCAGCACTCGTGAGCCTCATCAAAAATGGGGAGCAGACATCCAGAGAGCCGGAGTATTCCCAGAAGGCCGCGAGCCATTCGGGAAATGATTATGGAAATACATACGTGGAAATCAACCTGACGGCGCAGCATCTTTACTTCTATGCGAATGGAAAGCTTCTTGTGGAGTCGGATTTCGTGTCCGGAAATGCCGCGAAGGGCTGGAGTACCCCGGCGGGTGCTTATTCCATCACGTATAAGCAGAGAAATGCGACCCTGAAAGGCCAGGGATACGCGACTCCTGTTTCCTACTGGATGCCGTTTAACGGCGGAATCGGTCTGCATGACGCGAATTGGAGAAAGACATTTGGTGGAACGATCTACAAGAATGGCGGATCCCACGGCTGCGTCAACCTGCCGCCGGCAGTGGCGAAGACCATCTACGAGAACATCTCTGCGGGAGATCCGGTCCTGTGCTACCATTTAGACGGCACGGAGAGCTCCAAGACCGGCGGAACGAAGAAGGACGGGACGGCGGAGACAACGGCAGCTACGACGGCAGTGCCGACAACCGCGGCACCTGAGACGACGGCAGCACCGGCGACCACGGCAGCGCCGGAAACGACCGCGGCGGGACCGTCCGTGCCGGAGACAACCGCGGCACCTGAGACGACACCTGCAGTTACGGCGGGCGGGGACAACGAGAGCTTCGGACCGGGATTCGTGCAGGAGACGGAAGGCATGACAGAGCAGGAAGTCGGACCTGGATTTTAAAATCTGTTTAAAAGAAAAGCAGTTCAATTTTGTGACGTTTAAACACGAGTTGAACTGCTTTTTTGAACTGGAAGATTCTGGCGCTTTTTACTGGAGCTTTTTATGAAAAAAACATATTTACTTTTAAAGACAGGTATGCTATACTGTCGGAGTATGTGAAAGCGCCGACGCTCGGTCAGCGGATAACTCCAACCGGGACCTGGTGATCGGTAAGTTTAAAGAATTTTAAGGAGGAAATCACAATGATTTCAAAGGAAAAGAAAGCAGCTATTATCGCTGAGTACGGCAGAAAACCGGGCGACACAGGTTCACCGGAAGTTCAGATCGCAATTCTTACAGAGAGAATCGCAGAGCTCACAGAGCATTTAAAAGTTAACCCGAAAGATCATCATTCCAGACGTGGTCTTCTTATGATGGTAGGTCAGAGACGTGGTCTCCTTGCATACCTTAAGAAATCTGATCTTGAAGGATACCGTGCTCTTATTGAGAAGTTAGGCATCAGAAAGTAATAGCAGACTTATGGGTGGAGCGCATGATTTCGTGTACTCCACCTTTGTTGTAATTGACAGACGGAAGAAACTTCCGAGACCGCTAAAGTAGGCATGAGTGATCCGGAGCTTACGGGTTCGCGTGTTAACCAATGCGTGGATCATGTTTAGTTTAGTAGTTTCGGCTTCTTCTGTCGCAACATTTAAGAAAAGGAGACGAAGCCATGTTTAAGAGTTTTTCCATGGAACTTGCAGGACGTACCCTTACCGTTGAGGTAGGCCGCGTTGCAAAGCAGGCAAACGGTGCAGCATTCATGCACTACGGCGATACAGTTGTTCTTTCTACCGCAACTGCATCTGACAAACCGAGAGACGGTATCGATTTCTTCCCGTTAAGCGTAGAATATGAAGAAAAATTATACTCCGTAGGAAAAATCCCGGGCGGATTCACAAAGAGAGAGGGAAAGGCATCCGAGAACGCGACCCTTACTTCCCGTGTTATCGACCGTCCGATGCGTCCGTTATTCCCGAAGGACTACAGAAACGACGTAACACTTGACAACATTGTTATGTCTGTTGACCCGGAGTGCAGCCCGGAGCTCACAGCTATGCTCGGTTCCGCGATTGCTACATGCATTTCCGATATTCCGTTCGACGGCCCATGTGCAATGACCCAGGTAGGTCTTATTGACGGCGAGTTCATTATCAACCCGACATCCGCTCAGAAGAAGGTATCTGATCTTGCTCTTACCGTTGCGTCCACAAGAGAGAAAGTTATCATGATCGAGGCTGGCGCAAAGGAAGTTCCGGAGCAGACCATGATCAACGCGATCTTCAAGGCACACGAAGTAAACCAGGAGATCATTAAATTCATCGACCGTATCGTTGCTGAGTGCGGTAAAGAAAAGCACACTTACGAGAGCTGCGCAATTCCGGATGAGCTGTTTGCTGCGATCAAAGAGATCGTTCCGCCGGCTGAGATGGAAGAGGCTGTATTCACAGACGAGAAGCAGAAACGTGAGGAGAACATCCGCCAGATCACAGAGCGTCTCGAAGAGGCATTTGCTGAAAACGAAGAGTGGCTTCCGCTTATCGGACAGGCTGTTTACCAGTATCAGAAGAAGACCGTAAGAAAGATGATCTTAAAAGACCACAAGCGCCCGGATGGCCGCCGCATCGACGAGATCCGTCCGTTAGCTGCTGAGATCGATATCCTTCCGCGCGTACATGGTTCCGGTATGTTCACCCGCGGACAGACCCAGATCTTAAACGCCTGCACACTTGCACCGCTTTCCGAGGCACAGCGTCTTGACGGTCTTGATGAGAATGAGACAACAAAGAGATATATGCACCACTACAACTTCCCGTCCTTCTCCGTAGGTGAGACAAAGCCGTCCAGAGGACCGGGACGCCGTGAGATCGGTCATGGCGCTCTTGCTGAGCGTGCTCTTGTACCGGTACTTCCGAGCGAGGAAGAGTTCCCGTACGCGATCCGTACTGTATCTGAGACAATGGAGTCCAACGGTTCCACATCCCAGGCCAGCATCTGTGCATCTACCCTGTCCCTTATGGCAGCAGGTGTTCCGATCAAGACTATGGTAGCCGGTATCTCCTGCGGTCTTGTAACAGGCGAGACAGACGACGATTACATCGTTCTTACCGATATCCAGGGTCTTGAGGACTTCTTCGGAGACATGGACTTCAAGGTAGGCGGTACTCACGAAGGTATCACTGCGATCCAGATGGATATCAAGATCCACGGTTTAACACGCCCGATCATCGAGGAGGCGATCAGACGCTGCCGTGAAGCAAGACTTTACATCATGGATAACATTATGGCTCCGGTTATCAGCGAGCCGAGAAAGACTCTGTCCAAGTACGCTCCGAAGATCACACAGATCACCATCGATCCGGCTAAGATTGGCGATGTAGTCGGCAAGCAGGGTAAAGTGATCAATAAGATCATCGAGGAGACAGGAGTTAAGATCGACATCACAGACGACGGTGCTGTAAATGTATGCGGTACTGATCAGGAGATGATCGATAAGGCCATCGCTACTATCAGAAACATCGTGACAGACGTTGAGCCGGGTATGATCTACACAGGTAAGGTTGTCCGCATCATGGAATTCGGCGCATTCGTTGAGCTTGCTCCGAACAAGGATGGCATGGTTCATATTTCCAAGCTCTCCGACAAGCGCGTAGCAAAAGTTGAAGATGTCGTAAACATCGGCGATGAGGTTACCGTCAGAGTCGTTGAGGTAGACCGCATGGGCAGAATCAACCTGACCATGAGACCGGAAGATATGACAGCAGACCTTGAGAAGTTAACACGTCCGGAAAGACGCGAGAGAAGCGACCGCCCGGAGAGACGCGATGACAGAAGAGGCGGACGCCGCGACGACAGACGCGAGCGTTCTGAGAAGAAGGAAGATAACGAGTAAGACATGTCAGAGTTCGGTTATGTGCCAGTTTTGGTTACTGCATGACTGAACGGTGCTGCTTACGATAAATACATGGGCCGCAGCCTGCAGCGTTTGCTTTGCAGCCTGCGGCTCATGTTGATTAAAAAAAGATCGGAGAGGAGAAAACTATGACATTTACATATCCTGCCGTATTTACAGAGAAAGAAGATGGAACCGGTTATCACGCATTCTTTCCGGATCTGGAGATGTGTGAGGCGGACGGTGCCGATTTAGAGGACGCTATCGAAAACGCCAGAGATGCAGCCCAGAACTGGATCAGCGTAGAACTGGAAGAATTCGAGGGCGACCTGCCTTTCGCGACTCATGTAGACGATATTGAGCTTGCAGAGAATCAGGTTGCGAAGCAGATCATGGTAAAGATCAAGTTTTTACCGGACAGCGACTGATGGGATTTTTGCTTTCCAGCTTAAGTTCTCTTACGGTCAGCGCAGCAAGTGGGCAGATCTGCTGAACAGTTACGAATAAGAAACTCATATAAATGGGATCCCCGGAATAGGATTGTAACAAAATCCATGATGGGGATCTTATTTTATGTTCAGACGTTTACCAAGGCGCGCGAGAAAGGTGCTTACGGTGCTGGGAGTCCTGATGGTGATCTTGGGCGGGATTGCGGCATTTACCGGATGTCAGTCCGGAAATTCTGAGGAGAAGCAGGGAGAAGACCTGGAATTTACAGTCACCGGGGAGGCGGATATCCCGGCGGCATTAAAGGAGCTGATCGACAAAAAGCGGGAAAAACCATTCAAGCTTACATACGCGGACGGGCTGGAAATGTATATCGTCATCGGCGAGGGTCCGCAGAAAGGCGGCGGCTACAGCGTGGCGGTGAAGGAACTCTATGAGACGGATAATTCCATCGTGATCCGCACGGAACTTACGGGACCGGAGGCTGGTGAGGCGAGGGGGACAGAGAACTCGTATCCGGTGCTGATCGTGAAGACAGAGTATCGGGATAAGCCTGTGGTATTTCAGTAAATCCGGAGGGTCGTGTTTTGCTTACAAATGTGTTTCCTTATATTGTGTAATCGGAAATTACTTTATATAGGTAAGACAGACTCGATATTTTGCACTGATGTATTGAGTTAACGCTTTACTTTGATAATCATTTCTGCTAGAATACATGTAATCAGCCATAAATGTCCTGACGGCAGATGTGGAACGTGACCGATTGACCGAAATGATCTGATGTGAAGAAATTTGGACACACAATATGGGCAGAATACGTATGATAGACAGAGAAACTATGTCTTAAAAGATTACAACGGGATGGCAGAGGAGAGGAAAACATGTTGTTGAAAGATATCTGGCTTGATGTAAAGGCGGTTCAGGAGAGAGATCCGGCGGCGAGAAGCGCGCTGGAGGTCCTGCTTTTATACCAGGGAGTCCATGCCCTGATCTGGCACCGGATCGCTCACTGGTTCTGGACCCACAATATGCGGTTCCTCGGCCGTCTGATCTCCCAGATCGCCAGATTTTTCACTCTGATTGAGATCCATCCGGGCGCGGTTCTGGGACATGGGATCCTCATCGACCACGGCTGCGGCATCGTCATCGGTGAGACCACGGTGGTGGGTGACAACTGCACACTCTACCAGGGCGTAACACTGGGCGGCGTTGGAACAAAGAAGGGAAAACGCCATCCGACCATCGGAAACAATGTCCTCATCGGAGCCGGAGCGAAGATCCTCGGCGCCTTCGAGGTGGGTGACAACTGCCAGATCGCAGCGAACGCGGTCCTTTTAAAGCCCCTGGAGGAGAACAGTACCGCAGCCGGAATCCCCGCGAGACAGGTCAAAAAGGACGGTGTGCCGGTGAAAGATCCGTCAAAGAAGATCAACACGGAACACATCTGCAAGATGCAGGAGACCATCGACGAGCTGGAGCGCCGGGTGAAAGAGCTGGAGAAGGAGCTGGAAAAGGCGAAGGAGGAGCTGTAGCAGAATAGATCTAAGCAGCAGTACAACCGGAGGACCTTTAAGCAGACTTGCGGATGTGCTGCATTGAGCGAAAAGAAGCCAAGGCCGCCGGATTGAAAGTAACAACGGGCGTAACTGTTCAGTAGGTCTGCGCACTTGCTGCGCTGACCGTAAGAAAACATAGGCTGGAGGGCAAAAATCCCATCAGCGAAGCTGATCTGGAATGGATTTTTGCGTGTAACTATGAAGGTACTGAATAGTTACCAACGGGCATAAAATAATAACTGCCATCATACAATTTCCTAAAGCATGGCTTTGGAAAGGTATGGTGGCGTTTTTATGATGGAACTTTTGAAGAAACATATCCACATGAACCGTCGCAGGGGGAACGTCACGTCCCAGATGACCCTGGATGACGATTTCAATGTGCCGGATTCTATGGATGATGTGGAAGAACTGATCATGGAGAACGGGGAGGTAAAAATCGAGTCGGTGAAGAACCCCGGCGAGAAGGCGGAGATCAGTGGAAAACTGGAATTCCGGATCCTGTACCGGCGGCCCGGCGGAGAACTCACAGCTCTTGCCGGCAGCATCCCGTTTACGGAGACCGTACATATGCCGGGGCTTGCGGAGAATGACTATGTGCAGGCGGGCTGGGAGCTGGATGACCTGAATGTGAGTCTCATCAACTCGAGAAAACTGAATGTCAAGGCGTTAGTGACCCTGGAACTCAAGGCGGACGAGATCCGGGACATGGAGACGGCGTCGGACGTGAAATTCGACGGTGAGGTGGAGGTATTGAAGAAGACGCTGACCGTGGCTGCCATCGCCGTTCGGCGGCGGGACACGTTCCGGGTGCGGGAAGTCCTTACGATCCCTGGAAACGACCCGGACGCGGAGACGCTTTTGTGGCAGGATATGCGGCTTCAGGATGTGGAGACGAAGCCCCTCGACGGGAAGATCCATATCAGCGGCGATCTTCTGGTATTTGCAGTCTACTCTGCGGGCGGCGGGCAGATGCCGGTGCAGTGTTTCGAGGAGACTGTGCCGTTTTCCGGGGATGTGGAGCTCACAGAATCTGCGGAGGACATGATCCCGTTTATCACGGTGAAGTTAGTGCACCGGGATATGGAACTGCAGCCGGATTCCGACGGGGAGATGCGGGAGATATCCGTGGACGCGGTCATGGAACTGGACATCAGGCTCTACGAGGAAGAGCAGGTGGAGCTTCTCGGGGACATCTATGCCCTGGACCGGGAGGCGGTTCCGGAGACAGGGACGGTGTGCTTTGATACGCTGGCAGTACGGAACCAGGTGAAGACGAAGATCCAGGAGAAGGTCCAGCTCACCGGAAGGCAGCGGATCCTGCAGGTATGCCACAGCGACGGGGACGTGAAGATCGATGAGGTCCAGATCAAGGAGGACGGAATCCACATGGACGGGGTCCTGGAGATCCGGCTTTTATACCTGACGGCGGATGACCAGGCACCTGTGGGGGCAGCGTCGGAGGTGCTGCCGTTCCATCTGATGGCAGCCGCGGATGGTCTGACGCAGGATGTGGTATATGAGATTGAACCGGGGATCTCAGGGCTTACAGCTGTCATGGCAGGCGGGGACGCCGTGGAGGTGAAGGCTCAGATCACGGCGGATGTGCTGGTGTTAAAGCCTGTCTGCGAGCAGACGGTCCTGAGCGTGGCGGAGGAACCTTTGGATACGGAGCGGCTCAAAAAAATGCCGGGGATCATCGGATATGTGGTGAAGCCGGGGGACAGTCTCTGGAAGATCGCCAGGATGTTCCACACAAGCGTAGAACGGATCATGGAGCTAAACCACCTGTCAGACAGCACGATCCGGCCGGGCGACAGGCTGATTTTGGTGAAAACGGTGCAGGGATAGAGCTGGTTCCGCGTGTGACTGTTGTCCGGTGCTGCTTTTTATTGAAAAAACAAGTGCAAAATGCGGCAATGTGTGATTTTCCCCGAATGTCTGGTTGCAATTCGGGGAAAATTTTATATAATGGTATGAGTGGGATTTTCTGATCGCAGCAAAATGACATTGGTCAGGAGCGACAGAATGTTATGGAATATGCCAGAATCGGAAACAGAAGAATGCTCCTGTAACGTTCTGAAAACTGCGGCATAAAATAACAGTACCACAGAAAATCACATCTAAGGCATCCCGATGCTTTCATATAGATTCCGCGGGCTCAGGCTTTCGGAGAACGGTGATGGATTCCATGGTCCCATTGCCGTTTACATAACATGTAAAGTGTCAGAGAGCAGGGAATGTCGGGGCAGGATACAGGCGGGTGCCGGTATCGCCGTGAAATGGAGAAAACATGAACTATACATATCTTCTGGAATGTTCGGACGGGACCCTCTACTGCGGCTGGACGAATGACCTGGAAAAAAGGGTGAAGGCGCACAATTCCGGGCGCGGGGCGAAGTACACGAAGTCCAGACGGCCGGTGCGGCTTGTGTGGTATGAGACTTTCGAGACGAAGGAAGAGGCGATGAGCCGGGAAGTGAAGGTAAAACAGCTTTCCCGGAATCAGAAGGATGAACTGGTGGCCCATGGGCCGGTTGAAAGGCCGATTTCCTGAAAAGCCCCGTAAGCGTGCGGCAGAGCATTGTTTATTGCGCTGGCCGCAGGAAAACATCACATATAAGGCAGAAATGCATCGATTTTTGAAATGGATTTTTGCTAGTATCTGTGAGAAAACCGAACAGATACGGAATACAGGGAGAAAATATTTATGATTTGTACTTTTAAAAAGAAACTGGCAAAGGTGCTCTGCGGCGTGCTCGTGTTTACCCAGCTGGGAACGATGCAGGCTTTCGCGAGACCCGACTGGCCATCCGACACGGGAATCGAGGCGGAGGCGGGAGCTGTCATGGACGTGGACACCGGAACGATGCTTTTCGGACAGAACAGCCATGTGGAATACTATCCGGCGAGTATCACAAAGATCCTCACAGCCCTTGTGGTCCTGGAACATGCGGACCTCACTGACACGGTCACTTACTCGGACAAGGCCATGAACTCTGTGGAGGTGGACAGTGGAAATAAGCTGAGTCTCGTGGCGGGAGACACCATGACCGTTGAGGACTGCCTGTACGCGCTGCTTCTTGCATCCGTCAACCAGGCGGCAAACGCCCTGGCGGAACATGTGGCAGGCAGTATTCCGGACTTTGTTGACATGATGAATGCGAAGATCGCGGAGCTTGGATGCACGGAGAGCCATTTCGCGAACCCGTCGGGCCTCAACAACGATGACCAGGTGGTTACAGCGTATGATATGACGAAGATCGCGGCTGCGGCCTACAGTAACCCGAAGCTTCTGGAGATCAGTTCCGCGAAGTCATGGAAGGTGGGACCGACGACGAACAACCCGGACGGGGCCAGTGTGCGGAATGAGCACCGTCTCGTGATCACGGAGGACACTTCCAGCGAGTATTACTGCCCGGAGGCGGTTGCAGGAAAGACCGGATATCTCTTAAAAGCAGGAAACACGCTTGTTACATACGGTGAGAAGGACGGAAGACGTGTTGTATCCGTCATCTTAAAGGGAAGTCCGAGACAGTATTTCATTGATGGAAAATCGTTGCTGCAGTTTGGCCTGAACCGGTTCCAGAATGTGGATATCGCGGAGAATGAGACGAGATATGTCACAGGAGAGGACCAGGTAGATGTAAACGGGACAAGCTATGCGCCGTCCGACCTGGCGATCCAGACAGGAAAGAAGATCACACTTCCGAAGGACGCCACATTCGCGGACGCGGAATTAAGTCTCGGCGCAGTTCCGGACGGAGCGCCGGAGGGAACGGTCGGAGTGCTCAACTACATTTACAATGAGAGAAAGATCGGTTCAGCGTACCTGATGACGAAGGCGGGGGCGGAAGCACTTGCGGCTGCTGAGGCAGCAGGAGAGACAGAGACCACTGCAGCGGAAGAAACGTCCGGGGAGAGCACAGACGCTGCGGATCCGTCAGCAGATGACGAGAGCACTGAGGATGAGATGGAGACCATGGTCGAGGCAGAGGTGACCACGGCGGCAGATGACGCGGACAATGCGTCGGATCAAGCCGGCAGCAATGATGTGAAGACCGGATTCCCTGCGAAGATCCTCCTGATCGTGATCGGAATCCTCGCGGCAGCAGCCCTGACCGGCGGTGGTATCTGGTTCATGATCCAGAACAACAGGAAAGAGGCGGAAGCAGAAGCACTTCGCCGCGAAAAGAGAAGACAGCGTCTCGTGGCCGAAGGCGGTGACGCTGAGGCCGAGTTTAACAGACTGCTTGAAGAGAAGCGGAAGAGGAACGAGGAGAGACGGAAGAGATAGAAGAATTCAGAAAAAAGCGGTTGGACCGATTGGCAGGTGTTCGTAAAACAGGTTTAGACCAAAATTACGAAATAAGCATCTGTCAAGCAGGGTGGGGCAACGAAATAACGGGTATCTGGAGAAAGCCGGATACCCGTTATTTTTTGCCAAGGATTTACAATTACAATTACGCACTTGAGCATAGGAGGGGCTTGTGTTATACTAAATTCAGCGTTTGCAGAATTTTATCAAGCAAAATATGAATACAAAGCTTTGATTTAATATTTCAACAGAGGTGTAGTCTGTGGCTGTTAGTTATAAAAAACTTTGGAAACTATTGATTGACCGTGATATGAGGAAGAAAGACTTATGTGTTGCGGCGGGAATCAGCCATGCATCAATGGCAAAACTCGGAAAGAATGAAAACGTCACTACAGATGTGTTAGTAAAGATTTGCACAGCACTACAATGTGATATTGGCGACATTATGGAGATTACAAATAGCTCTAATAACTGAAGGGTGGAGGCGAACGAGCAGTGGATACAAAGAAGCTGGATAAGTGGGCTGATTTGCTGTTGGATACAGGAAAACGCAATAATCTAATCAATTTTAAGGATACGCGAGCTTCAACCGTGGAGGTGCTGCTCCCGTCTTCTGATGTGTTATTTGAGAAAGTGGACGGGACAGCTTCTTTTGAGGTCTTCGATCCCAAAATTGTCGAAGAAGATGATGACACGGAAGAATCCTATGCGGCGGAGCAGTTGCAAATCGGGACACCGGAAGAGTCTTCTGAACCGGAGCAGTTGCAGATTGAGGTGTCAGAAAAGTCCGATGCTTCTGGCGGCAAAGCAGCATTTTTGGCTCAATATTCCGGCAAAATCAAGCGGCAGAATCAAATCCTACTTTATAATGCCGCAACGAATCCACTTACTGCCGTAAAAAACATTGATAAGAAGGCGCGGGAGTTCATTGAAGAAACCGGTGTCAATGTTGCGTACATGGCGTTTGGTTTTGTCCATTGGAAAGAAAGCGCCGCCTCGAACTATGTTTTTCGCGCACCCATTTTGCTTGTACCGATTCAGCTGGAACAAGCGTCAGCGGTAGAACCCTATTTTATCAAGTCGGCAGAAGACGACATCATTGTTAATCCGACCTTTTCCTATAAAATGGACGCAGAACATGGGGTGAAGCTCCCTGAGTATAACGATGAGGGGCTGATTGTCTACCTTGAGAAAGTAAAGCGTCTTGTGGCAAAACTCCAATGGACAGTCACAGCTGAATGCAAGATCGGTATTTTCTCATTTCTCAAAATCAATATGTACCGGGATTTGAAGGACAATGCAAAGGCAATTCTTGCAAATCAGAATGTCCGTCAGCTCTTGGGTGAGCCAACCAGCACAGAAAAATTATACGGCGATGAGGGAACTGCTGGCTCTGTTATTGATCCATTGATTGAGCTACATAGTGTGGTAGATGCAGACTCCAGCCAAATCGAAGCGATTGAGATGGCAAAGTCGGGAAAGAGCTTCGTTTTGCAGGGACCTCCGGGAACCGGAAAAAGCCAGACGATTACCAATATCATCGCAGAATGCCTTGGCGATGGCAAAAAAGTGTTGTTCGTTTCTGAAAAGCTGGCAGCCCTGAATGTGGTTTACGACAAGTTGAAGCAAGCGGGACTCGCCGAGTTTTGCTTACAGCTCCACAGCCATAAAGCAAATAAAAAGGATGTCATTGCGGATATTTGCCACACCCTGCGTACAGGGAAAAGTGCGGTTTCCTCGAAAGCGGACGCTGAAATTGCTATCAAGGAAAAGGCACAGCATCAGCTGGATGCCTATGCGGTTGAACTTCACAAGATGCGCCCGGTCATTGAAAAAAGCTTGTATCAGCTGTATGAATCTTACGCCGCATTTCGGTCCACGCCAGATGTTGAGTTTCCTATCCCTCAGCTTGCTTCCAAAGGCGAAGCGTACTTGACAGAAACAGCTGCTCTTTTGGAGCAGTATACAGACTATATCCCCTCCATCGGATATGATTATAGAAAGAATCCGTGGTACGGCTATATCAATCAGGACACATCTTATCAGTCAAAAAAAGAGGTGAAAAGTGATCTTTCTGCCGTTTCACAATTCTTGCAGGTATTGATTCCTTTACAGCAGGAAATTTCTGAGCAATATGGGATACAGTGTACCAGCATAGAGGACGCACAGCTGTGGAACAGCTTTTTTGGCTTTGCAGCGACATCCAAACTGATTACGCCATCACTCTTGAATCGGGAGCGTTTTGACGCGGTAAACTCTGCGCTGCACAAATTACAAGTGCAGAGTGCGGATATTATGTCTGCCCGCTCCGTGTTAGGCGCAGTGTTTGACGATGATATTTATAAACTGGATGGAGCTGCGTATCACAAGAAGCTGATAAAACAGTTTGGTGGAATCTTTTCCCGGCTTTTCAACGCCGAGTACAAGCAGCTTATCACCGACCTGCGCTTGTGCAAGAAGGACGGAAAGAAACCTGCTTATAACGAAGCTGTTACCATGGCAGAACGGCTTGCCTATTATCAGCAAAAGACCTTGGAGTTTGTTGAAACAGAAGAACCCATCAAAGCGTTTCTTGGGGAAGCCTATCATGGTGTCGAAACAGAATGGGATTATGTAGCGGAACAAATGTCGGCGTTGGGGGCAATATTCTCCAGCAGCATTGCGTTCGGTGCATTGGGAAACTACAACGATTTTTCCTCCGAACGGGACAAATTTGCGGATTATCATCAAAAACTCAATGAGGCTTTTGCGAATTGTAGTACTGATACACTCAAGCGAGTTGATGGGTACTTTGATCGAGCGATTCTGAGTACTCACTCTGCAGCGTCTGTTCTGGTATTGGCGAGATCTACGGATTGCCTGAATGAAATGGACAAGTTGGATAACTGGTGCCATTTCAGGAGTCTTCTCTCCAAGTTGGATGATAAGCAGGTCGTGCCTTATGTAAATTCTGCTATTGGTCAGAATATAGAGTCAAAGTATATTGTCGGCGCATTCCAAAAGCAATTCTACTATCAGTGGATCGATTCGATTTTGTCTGGGAATCCTGTTTTGTCTGCATTCAATCGAATTTCTCATGATAAAGCGATTCGTACTTTTTCCGAGAAAGATACTGAGCAATTTGAAATCAATAAGGCAAAAATCCGCGCTGAGCTTTCCTCTATGCGTCCGTCGCTTGATATGATTGCGTCCGGAAGCGCATTGGCAATCTTGCTTCGTGAAGGCGAAAAAAAGCGCAAGCAAAAGAGTATTCGTTCTCTGCTTGATGAAACAGGTGAGCTTGTTCAGCGAGTCAAGCCGTGCTTTTTGATGTCTCCGCTGAGCGTCAGCACTTTCCTTGTGCCGGATTCCGTTCACTTCGATGTGGTTGTATTTGATGAGGCATCACAGATTTTCCTGCAGGATGCAATCGGCGCAATCTATCGTGCAGACCAGTTGATTGTTGTGGGTGACTCTAAGCAGATGCCGCCCAGCAACTTCTTCAATGCCACCATTGAAGCGGAGGACAACGATGAAGAAACCGGAGATGTAACGGACTTTGAATCTATCTTGGATCTGTGTTCGACATCCATGCAGCAGCTCCGGCTACGCTGGCATTACCGCAGTCGATATGAGCAGCTGATTACTTTCTCAAACAAGAATTTTTATGACAGCGATCTTGTGACGTTCCCGTCTTCTAAGGTCGATGCTCCGGGAATCGGTGTAGACTATTATCACGTGGACGGCGTATTTGACCGCAAAGTCCATACCAACCGGAAGGAAGCAGAGTTTATTGTTGATCTGATCTATCAGAATATTGAGAAATATCCGAACCGCAGTCTTGGTGTGGTTGCGTTCAGCGTAGCGCAGCAGGACTTGATTGATAAACTGCTTTCCAAGCGGCGGCAAAGCACACCGGAAAAGGAATACTTCTTCAAGAATGATGGGAAAGAGCCTTTCTTCATCAAAAATCTCGAAACCGTGCAGGGTGATGAACGCGATACGATCATTTTCAGCATTGCCTATGGTATTGATGCTCAAGGGCGCCTACTGCATAATTTCGGTCCGTTGAACCGTGCTGGCGGTGAAAGAAGGCTGAATGTTGCCGTTACCCGTGCAAAATGCAATGTTCAGCTGGTTTCTTCCATGCACTATACGGACATTGACTTGAAGCATACATCCGCAGAAGGTGCAAAGTTGCTTCGTGAATACCTCGATTATGCCGAGAACGGCAGCGTTGCGCTGGAACGGGCAATTTCCGTCAGCCCGTTTGAACAATTCGATTCCGATTTTGAACTTGAGGTGTGCGATTATCTGAGATCCAAAGGCTTTGCAGTAGATACACAAGTCGGCTGCTCTGGATTCCGTATTGACCTCGGTTTGAAGTTGCCGGGCAGCTCTGACTATGTACTTGCGATTGAATGTGATGGCGCAACGTATCACTCATCTAAAAATGCACGTGACCGTGACCGTCTGCGGCAGGAAATTCTGGAGCGCATGGGTTGGAAATTCTATCGCATCTGGTCTACGGACTGGTTCAGAAACAAATCGGTTGAACAGCTTCGGCTTTTAGAGGCAGCTGCGGATGCGGTCAAAAATCCAGCAAAAGCAGAAGTAGAGCCAGTAGATAGTCAGCCAACAGAAACATTTGAAGAGGTTACAGTCGAAAAGCATTTTGAGTTTCCTGCGTATAAGGCGGTGGATTTTTTTGAGGTTTGCCGACGTCATCATCACAGTGATTTCAAGGCAATCGTTAAGGAAATTTTGGAAGTGGAGGCACCTTTATCGGAAGATTTGTTTCTAAAACGCATCGTGTGGTATTTCGACCGTGAAAAGGTCACGAGCGTCGTGCAGAGAGCCTATGAGCAGCAGATGTACGGCTGCCAGCGTTACGGTATTATCCGCAGAAATGGATTCTTGTATCTGGATAACGGAAAAGAGATTCCGTTCAGAGGTCTGGGCGATGTTGAGCGTGACATCAGACAAATTGCGCCAGAGGAACTAGCCGCTGGAATGTTTGAGATTCTGAAACAAAATGTAACTGCCGATAAGAGCGGGCTATACCGTTCTTTGGCTGCTCAATGCGGAGTGACACGTGTTGGCAAAACCATTAATGAGGCGATGGATGCTGCACTGAATCTGCTAAGTAATCGCATTGTTATTGATGGTGAGCAGATTTCCATCAAATAATCCCTTAGTAACAAGGGCGCACATACTCTCCTGGCGGGAGTATGTGCGCTCTGCGAGGTAGATAGCCCGGACTCTTGAATGTCCGGGCTGTTTTGCGTCACTCCGTTCCGTACAAGGGGCTGCACCCCTTGCGACGCTTGCGCGTCTATCCCAGCGCACTTTGCAGCGGAAACCGTCTGCTGGCGCAGACCATGCCCACCGCAAAGTCTGAAAATCCCATACCGTAAGTTAGACCGTCTACCGAAAACGTAGGCGGTCTTTTTCTGTCCATTTGCCAGTGATAAGGGAATGAAAGTACATGCTTGATAAACACAAATTGAAAAAATCAATTTAAGATTGAAATAAAACAATGTGAATGGTACAATAAGCGGTAAAGAAGTAATAAATAGTTGTGATGATACGAAAGGGATCGGCAATGGCAATCAGATACAGCAAACTGTGGAAAAAATTAATAGATGAAAATATGATGAAGACAGATCTCAGAGATAAGGCGGGAATCACTACGAATGCATTGGCTAAACTGGGAAAGAATGAGCATGTAAATACACAGGTTTTAGAAAAAATATGTAATGTATTGCATTGCAACATACAGGACATTGCGGAATTTGTTCCAGATGAGGAGAGAGAAGAAAAAGGGGTGACACCAAATGATTGATATATATACAGAAAAAAATGATTCAAAGGATTGGATCCTTCAGAACGACCTGTATTTCAATTTGAATACAGCTAATGAAGAAATGTCGAAAAATGAAGTTGATTTGATCCAACAGATAGATAAGGCAAAGCTGACTCCGGATAAACACATAGAAACAAAATATGGCTTAGGTACGATCCGTAACCTGTCATCCGGCTGCAAGACGTTACTCAACATTGTTAAACATCCTGATAAAGTAGTAAATGTAGAGGAATGTGGTCCGAATGTACTTAAAGTTATTTTCACAATGGATAATATAAAGATATACATGTCAAGACCAACCCTGTTTGACATACCAGATGATGCAGAGATTAGATTCAATAATTCGGATATAGTCATTGGCGGAAGGGGATACAATGCCTGGTGGAGTAAGGAGTATGAAAGGAGAGAGGCGGATGATTTATAAGAGGATTGCATTTAAGGCAGCTCCATTTTCATATGACTTAGAATTCGATGACAGAATAACACTTGTTGGGGGCGATAGCGGAGTTGGAAAAACAGTGCTATATGAGATGCTGGAAGATGTAAGGCTTACAGATGAGTACAGGGCGATCAGATTATTTAATTACAGGTCAGATAATTTTTCGGAAGCAATAAAGCGCTGCAGAGATAGTTTTATTGTGGTAGATAATGCGGATAATCTGATGAATGATGAAGTTAGAAAATTTATTAATTTTGAAACATCAAATCAATATATGCTTTTCTTACGAAATTGCGATGGATTGAATGTTTCAGATAAGAGTTTTAAGGTTTTGAAGTTCGATAATAATAAGATAACACTGGAAGAGGAGCTGTGACATGAAGTATTTATGGACAGAAGACACCGGTGCTGGGCTTCATTTCTGGAAATTGGTTGATCAACTTTTCTTTGATGATAAATTAAGCGTTGAGAGCAAGGGGAGTAATCAGGGATTATTGGATGCAGTATTAGATTTAGAGATGAAAGATGATGATAAATATTATATTGCGTTTGATTATGTGGTTGATAATCAGGATATTCGTAATAAGTATCGTATGTTGAAATCAATAGAAAGAAGTTCAAGGGGAAAGCTTGTAATTCTGGATATGATCTGCTTCGAATACCTGATTCTTGCATTTGATAAAATTGTGGAGTGGACAGGCACAGGTAAGACAGATAAAATTAAAATTCGTGAAGAAGTTTTAGCGGCAGTTGAAGATCACAGAATTAATTTATCAAAGATTGATGATGAGAAGACATTACAGTACATAGCTGGATTTAAGAGATACTCGACAGAGCGGGTGATGAAATCTTTGGTAGGTGAACTTACACAAAACGAGAAATGGTCGGTCAAGGGCCCGCTTATGGGTGAGTGTTGGTATAAGGATTGCTGCGTGTCAGAAAATCCGGGTAGTCTTAGGTGTGGAAAGCCTGAGGTTGAAGGTGGGGAAGAGAAGATGAAAGAGCTTATACATTCGGAGGCAATACAGCAAATATTAAAGATAATATAAGTTATATAATAGACTCATTTTTATCGGGAAAATAAGATTGTTCAGAAGGACGAGGGCGGGGAAGTCTGATATGCTAAAGATGGCGCGGCTTTTACACCGCGCCGGAGAATGAAAATATGATAGATGATGTCGTTGCAGATCATCTTACGCGGCAGCCACATATCCGTACATCATCATGTAATGGCAGAAGCTTCCGCCCATGACGAAGAGATGGAAGATCTCGTGGGAGCCGAAATTTTTATGCTTTGAGTTGAAGATCGGTAATTTCAGTGCATAGATCACACCGCCGATGGTATAGATGATGCCGCCGGCGAGAAGCCATGCGAAAGCGGCAGGTGTGAGAGCGGCAACGATCTGGCGGATCGCCATGATGCATACCCAGCCCATCGCGATGTAGATCACGGAGGAGAACCACTTCGGGCAGTTGATCCAGAGGGCATTGATGATGATGCCTACGATGGCGATGCCCCAGACAAGGGACAGCATCCGGTAGCCGGACTTATTTCCGAGGACGATCAGGCACACCGGTGTGTAGGTTCCGGCGATCAGGATGAAGATCATCATGTGGTCGATTTTCCGAAGGATCTTATTGACATGCTCAGAAATGTCGAAGGTGTGGTAGACCGTGCTTGCGGCGTAGAGCAGGATCATGCTGACGATGAAGACGCTCAGGGCCTTTAGGTGCATGGTTCCGGGGACGGATGCGGCCTTGATTAAAAGCGGCGTCGCGGCAACCATTGCGGTCAGCATTGCGATAAAGTGAGTCAGCGCGCTTCCGGGATCTTTTATTTTCAGTTCCATAATCATTCCTCCAATCATGCGGGATAGCCTGTGTTGAACAGGGAAAATATTGGAAATCAGAATGTGCGTGACTGTATGAAATGAATTAGTCCGATATGGATCTGCGATAATAGGTTGTGGCGGACAAATTTCAGATCATTGCAGCAAATGAACGCAGGGTCTGGTTTCAAAGTTAAAGTGAATATTTAAAATGCGACATGTAGTTTTCAAAACCACTTATCGCGTTTGAATATACTATAACACTTACGATAAAAATATGCAAGGGGAAATATTTTGATGTTAAAAGTATTATATGAGGACGACGAGATCCTGGTGGTCATAAAGCCTGCGGGCGTGGAATCCCAGGCTGCGAAGCGGTTCGCACCGGATATGGTCAGCGAGGTGAAAAAACACCTGGTTATCAACAAATCATGCACACCGGGGAAGGAACCTTATGTGGGAGTTATCCACAGACTGGACAAGCCTGTGTCCGGCGTGATGGTGTACGCGAAAACGAAACGGGCGGCAGCGGCTTTAAGTGAGCAGGTTCAGAGCCATAAGATGAAAAAAATCTACACAGCAGTTGTCCACGGAAGACCTGTGAATATGGTGGATAACTATGTGGATTATATGGTGAAAACACCGGACGGGAATTATTCACAGGTTGTGGATAAGGGGATAACCGGTGCGAAAAAGGCGGAGCTGTCCTATGAAGTCTTAAAGACGATCGACGGGGAAGCTGCCGGGATGCCGGGGAAGGAACTGAGTCTGGTGAGGGTTGCGCTGAAGACCGGACGCCATCACCAGATCCGTGTACAGATGGCGCATCATGGGACGCCGTTGTATGGGGATATGAAATATGGAGTGCCTGTGGGGACTGCCAAACTTGATATGAAAGAGAATGCAGACCAGGGAACCATGAAGGCAGCAGGAAATAGAAATATGCCGGGTATCAGAACAGCAGGAAATATGGGAAGTGGAAGAGAGTCGATCGCACTCTGCGCTTCATCGCTGACTTTTTTTCATCCGGTGACGAAGAAAGAAATGACGTTTGAGATAGAACCGGTCGGAGGGGCATTTCAGTTGTTTCAAGTTTGATCCTGGTGGGGCTGTTTTCGGCTGCAGGTTGTGACATTGGCAACTGTGGAAATGAGAACAAGGGAGGCCTTGTTATAGAAATACAGTAGTGCAAAAGAGTCATGCTTTATATGACTCTTTTTGTAATTTAACTAAATTACATATTGACAAAACCCAAAAGAAATACTATTATATAATTGTAATTTAGCTAAAGTACAAAGGAAGGAGCAAGATGAAATATTTAAAACTAGAAGAATTGGTTCAATTTGCTTTGGGAAAAAATGTGACACGCTTAAAAAATTCGGGAAATGCGATTTATACTCCGGAAGATTTTGAGAAGGATTTGCACAGTATAAATCAGAGCAAAGAAGCTTCGGAGTGCATTATAAGCATGATTAAATCAAAGGCGGCTCCGGTATCAAAAGAAACAGAAAATTTGTGTATCACGTCTAATTTCTTAAAATGTTCATTTGATTCAGACACCCTGGATCCGTGGTACTTTTGCTACCAGTTTAATGAAGGACGAGAGATTGAAGAACAGGTTGTGAGGTATTATCAAGGTAATACCTTGAGTGTAAAAAAACTTACAATTCAGAGTATCGGGGGATTGACCATGCCGCTTCTGGGAATTGAGCAACAACACATTGTTGGAGAACTTTATCGAAAAGCAATTATTCAACGGGATTTAATTATACAGCAGGCAGAAAATGTAATGGATATGACGTTAGCAATGATTAGAAAATATGAGGAGAATTAAAGTATGACAACAAGTAAGGATTTACTGCAGGTTTTATGGAACGGTGCGGATGTGCTTCGCGGAAAAATGGATGCAAATGAATATAAAACATATCTTTTAGGATTGGTATTTTACAAGTATCTGTCAGATTCCTACCTGTCGAAAGCGTATGATCTGTTAATGGATGAAGTGCCGGAAAAACTGGAAGAGGCGCAGAGGGCATATGAAGAAGCATTTTCCAGTGATGATGCAGGAGATTTACTGGCGGAGTTGAAGGAATCGTTGCATTATACATTGGAACCGACAATGACGTTTACCCATATTTTAAGTGATGTAAAGAATAATTGTTTCAAGAGAGAAAAATTACAGACCGCTTTTAACCGCGTACAGGAGTCTGATCCGCTGTTTGAGGGATTATTTGCAGATGTAGATTTGTATTCTAACCGCCTTGGAACTGGAGATCAGAAACAGAGTGCAACGATAGCAGACTTGCTTCGTGTTCTGGAGGGCGCAGATCTGATCCATACGGAAGGAGATGTTCTTGGAAATGCATATGAATATCTGATCGGTCAGTTTGCTTCTGAAACAGGAAAGAAGGCGGGGGAATTTTACACTCCACATGGACCGGCGCAAATTCTTTGTCGTATTGCTATGATGGGACAGGAAGAGAAAAAAGGCCTGCAGGTATATGACCCATGTATGGGATCCGCCTCTTTAATGTTAAGTTGCAGAAACTACTCAAAGGAACCGGATTATATAAAGTATTACGGTCAGGAACTAATGCCATCTACGTATAATCTGGCTAGAATGAATATGTTTCTTCATGGAGTACATCCGGAAAATCAGCATTTGAGAAATGGAGACACACTGGATGCAGACTGGCCGACAGATGAAGAAACAGAATTTGATGTGGTAACCATGAATCCGCCGTATTCTGCAAATTGGTCTGCAGCGGAGGGATTTAAACAGGATGAACGTTTTATGGATTATGGCGGTAATTTGGCACCGAAGTCAAAAGCAGATTATGCGTTCTTACTGCATGGATTTTATCATTTAAAACAGAGCGGAACAATGGCAATCGTACTGCCGCATGGGGTATTGTTCAGGGGCGGAGCAGAAGGCAGAATTCGTGAAATTTTATTAAAGAACGGATCCATTTATGCAGTTATTGGTCTACCGTCCAATATGTTTTATAATACATCTATTCCGACCTGTATTATTGTGTTAAAAAAGCACAGGGATGGACGGGATGTGCTTTTCATTGATGCTTCGAATCTTTTTGTAAAAGAAAAGAAACAGAATGTTATGACAGAAGAACACATTGGACATGTACTGGAGCTGTATAAAAATCGTAAACCGGTAGAAAAAGAAGCGTATCTGGCTTCTTATGAGGATATTGAAAAGAATGACTTTAATTTGAATATTCCGCGCTATGTAGATACAACAGAAGAAGAGCCGGAAATCAGTTTAAAAGATCTAACCGTAAAGATCCAGGATACAGATAGAGCAATTAAAGATGGAAACAAAGAATTACTGGAAATGATGAAAAATCTGACTTTTAAAACTTCGGAAACCAAGGAAGATGTTGAAGCATTTATTCGTGTGTTTGAGGAGATGTAGACATGGGAAATACACCAAATATCCGGTTTAAGGGATATACAGACGATTGGGAACAACGCAAGCTGGGGGCGGTTGTCGAAGATTATGTCGAAAAAACGACGGTCGAAGATCAATATCCTGTTTTAACTTCATCTCAGCAAAAAGGAATCGTATTACAAGACGATTATTTTTCAGGAGATCGAGTAAGTCAAAACGGAAACGTAGGATATTTTATAATTCCGCGGGGATATTTTGCTTTTCGAAGTAGAAGTGATAATGATGTATTTGTATTTAACCGTAATGATGTTGCGGATATGGGGATAATAAGCTATTTTTACCCAGTATTTAAACCAAAGGGGGTAGATTCAGATTTCCTGCTACGCAGATTAAATTATGGTTTGGAAGATCAAATTAAAATAAATTCTGAGGGAACTGGACAGCATGTTTTGTCATTGAAAAAGTTTAAAAATATGGTTGGATTATTTCCATCATATGAAGAGCAGAAAAAAGTTGGCTCTTATTTTTCGAAAATAGACAACCTCATCAGCCGTCATCAGCAAGAGTATGATAATATGGCAGCATTAAAGAAGTATATGCTGCAAAAAATGTTTCCAGCGAACGGGGGAAAGGTTCCAGAAATTCGATTTGAAGGATTTACTGATCTTTGGGAACAGCGTAAGCTCGGAGATATTATTGAGTTCTTAGATACATTGAGAAAACCGTTAAAAGAAACGGACAGAGAACCAGGACCATATCCATATTACGGTGCGTCAGGAATAGTTGACTATGTTGCTGATTACATATTTGATGAAGAATTAATTCTTTTGAGTGAAGATGGAGCTAATATTACAGATAGAAATTATCCTGTATGCTTTCTTGCTACTGGAAAATACTGGGTTAATAACCATGTTCATGTTTTAAAAGCTCGTAACAAAATGGATAATAATTTTATCTGTATGTCTATGGAAAGAAAGGATTACAGCAATTACAACACGGGTATGGCAATGCCGAAATTAAACAAAGATACGTGTTGCCAAATTCCTGTGGATTGTCCTACCTTTGATGAACAAAAGAAGATTGGTGCCTATTTTAGAAAACTGGATAACCTCATCACCCTTCATCAGCGTAAGCGTGATGAACTCTTAGAACTTAAAAGGTACATGCTGCAAAACATGTTTCCAAAGAAAGAAGGTTGAGTATGCCGGAATTAGAATCCATTATTGAGCGTAGGTTGATTGATCAACTCTGCCGGGAAGAATCCCAATGGACGTATCGCCCGGACATTAAGACGGAGGATCAGCTTTGGGAGAATTTTAAGTATATCCTGGAACAGAACAATAAAGCTAAGCTGGATAATACACCGCTTAGTGAGTCGGAATTTGCCAAGATTAAGAATGACGTTTCCCATGCATCATTTTACGATGCAGGGAAATGGCTGGTTGGAGAAAATGGACAGGTCTATATACATATTCAGAGAGGGAACGAATCTATCCACCTGCAGGTGATGAACAATGAGCATATTGCGGGCGGAACCAGTGTTTATGAGGTAATTAACCAGTATCAGGTCTTCTCGTCAGAAGGGCAGGTTGACAGCCGAAATCGTAGATTTGATGTGACACTTCTTATAAATGGAATTCCAATGATCCATATTGAGTTGAAAAATAAAGAGCATTCTTATATGGATGGATATCGTCAGATCAAAAAATATATAGCGGAAGGAAAGTTCCGTGGTTTATTTTCTAATGTACAGATGTTTGTTGTCAGCAATGCAGTAGATACAAAATATTTCGCTGCGGCAAGAGACATAGAGCTGAATAAGAAATTCATCA
>OGCN01001597.1_pt1 | contig 28621 bp, 22 predicted proteins | sample 1570181 | NCBI WGS metagenome assembly OGCN01 (sample SAMEA4370584, study PRJEB24528) | human gut metagenome | reverse complement strand
AGAATACAGATAACTCTTTGTTAATCAATGAAAAAATAAAGAATATTTTTTTCAATACTGTTACAATAATTGAAAATAACACTAAATATTATACATTATTTATATAAAGGGATTCACTTTTATGTGATGATGTAACAAATATGACTTCGAATAAAACCAAAAAGAAAACAGAAAATAAATAAAACAGCCATTACCCTCTTACCAACAAAAGATAAAATCAATTTATCTCCACACGGACGTGTGGAGTACTCGACACGAACGTGTGGAGATCTCCGCACGGCCGTGTCGAGATCTTGACACGAGCGTGTGGAGGTAAACTTATTTTATCGTAATAACCGAAGATTCCCCATGTGAACCGAATTGCGGCGCATAAACTGATATGACAGATACCGGACCTGAAACATATTTCCCTGAACGTGCCACATATGCGTCATAACGTATAGTATAGGAACCTTTTCGCATACGGTCGATGAAAAATTCTACAGACGCATCTTTATTTACGCGATAGAATGAAAGCCCTTCTGCCCAAGAATAAGAAGAGAGCTGGGATGCAACCTCAAGACATGAAGGTTTCTCGTCCTTTATCCGTACAAAATCCATATCACGGTCGGCACTTACCGTTATGCATACTGTAACCTTATCGCCCACAGACAAAACGGAAGACGATGAAACTTCTTTTCCATCGCATATATACTTGCGTTCTATTCTCAAGCCTTCACCATTGTATGCTTTCACTTTGTCGATACTTTCAAGACATTGTGAACAGACAGAAGCCCATCCGGCACCTGTACCTTTTCTTGAGAATTCAATATTTTCTGTTTTCCTGATATCAGAATCATGCAATGAAACCGAAACCTGTCCTATCGCGTCATCCGGTGTGGTATAAGTTTTACCCGCAAACTCCGCTGTAATAGCGGAGCCTGAATCAAGCACATCACTTCCACTTGCCAGAAACGCATAAATGGCATTTACAGATGCAACCGGAGTATCCCAAACCTGTACCTGCTTCTGCTTCAGCAACCACAGACGCATATCGTCAAGCAAAGTTTCTTTATTATCTCCCAAACGCATGATGGCTTCCATTGCAGACACATGAACCGGTATTCTGTAATCGAACGAAGAATATCCGGCCTTGTATGTATCAAAATATGAACCCATCTCATCATTGCTTACCATATATTCCATAACAGACTGTAGAAGAACCTTCGCTTCGTCTTTATTTCCTGCCGCATCCATAACTGTGGCCAATACCGATTTTTCATTTATGTCGAGCGATGCAGACTTTCCAACAAAATAGTCAATGAAATAATTGTTTATCCTGGTATCTGCAGAAGCTGCAGCCTCATCGTCTATGGCACATATATACAGATAGCTCATAATCATATTCTGAGGCACGTAAGCGTTCTTGTTTTCAAGCATACTGTCATGACATTTGGCAGCTTCGGAAGCCAGATATCCAAGAGCTTTCTTATACATATCGTTCATCTGATAATTGAATGATACTCCCAAAACCTTGAGTCTGGCCAAAGATTCCATTATCCGAAGAGTGATGTAAGAACTTGAAGTCATCCCCTTGAACCATGGCCACGAACCGTCAGACAACTGTAACTTGGCAAGACTGACAACAGCTGTAGAGAGTCTGTCATTCATTGCGTTTACATCGAAAAGCATCGCAATACGCTGTTTTTTCGAAGCGTCATCTTCAGCATCAGCCAACCATGGGGTTTCTTCGATGATGATATTTTTAAGTTGTTCATTCTTTGACAGTTCCGACCATAAATCCTTTTCATTTTTTCCCTGTGCCATCCATGAATCGAACACTTGCCTGATTTTAGGATTGGATTTCACAATATGCAAAGACAATGAATTGGCATAAAGAGCCGTAGCCCACGACATTGCATCATCAGACGAAGGTGTGCCAAGCACAGGCAAGGCCTGAATGACATACCACTGTGGATTTGCTGTCATTTCTATGGTCAGTTTCCTGTTTGTAGCAGTATTGCTACCACCGTTGAACAAGCCACCCGTAGAAACTGTTTTGGTTTCATCGCCTCTCAACTGAACTGGAATATTCTCTACAATTATCTGTTTGTCAGACAATACCGGAAGGTAATGACGCTCGCCGTCGCTGAATTCGCCAGCCTCAGCCATGACAGTACAAACCAGAACATCCACACCTTCGGAAACCTTATAGTTAAATGTCACAACTCCTGTTTCCCCTTCACGTACACTAAAAGCATCTGTCTTGGTATAGACAACCTGTCCGTTGACCGGATTGGAAAGAGTCATAGTGACTTTTCCGCTGATATCCTCATCGGACATATTGATGAGAGATGATGAAATGGACGATTCATCACCTACCCTGACAAAGCGAGGCATATTAGGCTGCACCATAAATGGCTTGGAAGTGGTAAACGACGCCTTAATAAATCCGTAATCCATATTCTGCGTATGTACAAAACCATTGAAAGTCCATTCGGTCAATGCATCAGGCATTACGAACGACATAGTAACTGTTCCGGCAGAATCTGTACGCAGATGCGGGTAGTAGAAAGCTGTCTCGGAGAAATTCTCACGAAGTGCATGAGATACATTTCCGTTACTCATGTTTACACCCTCAACTACAGATTCAACTACAGAAGATTCTTCATAAGACTGCAATACTTCCTCATCTGAAACTTTTCTGTTAAAACTCCGATCCATCATATCGGATGACGCTTGATTTTTCAATAATATATTACCAGCAGCCGGTGCTTTGGCTATAATCATTCCGCGCGAACCATAATATCCCCATGAGAAAGGTATAAACTGTGTAAATCCGTCACCATAGATAAGGTCGATTCCATTGCTGCCGTTTACATAAGCGTAAGCCACACACATATAAGGATTGTCATACACATTCAGACTCTGCATCCATACACGCGGTATCTTTCTTCCAAAATACAATCCGAAATGCCAACCGTGGGAATAAAGTTCGTCAAGAGAAGCATCGTAAGCAGACGCCAACATAGAAGCATTGACGGGCTCCCCGTCTTTATTCTTTACAGTTAGCTTCCATTCCTCCTTCTGTCCTGGAACAAGCTTGTCTCTGAATGTTTCCCATGATACGTTGAGTTTCTTCTCAGGTTCAGGCTTTACAAGACTTACCACCTTCTTGTACAACACACCCTGACGCATAAAAGAGAAACATACAGTTATACCGTCACCATATTCTTCCTTATATCTGTAGCTGAACTTCTGTATTGAATTAGAGAATGTCATCCTACGGCTTTCAAGTCTTTTTCCAGCCGTAAATACATCAAGCATCATATAGACATCACTCTCGGAGCTGCCTATATAGAAATCGACAGACTTACCTTCATCAAACGAATCGCCGTCCTGATAGAACCACTCTACAGTCCGGTAAGGAGGAATACTGTCTGCAAGGGAGAACAGGACGAAATCCTGAGTCTTTGACACATCACGTCCCTTGGAGTCTGAAGCGGAAATCCTTATGCGGTATTTCCCTGAAGAAAGAGAATTGAATGAGTAAGGCACAAATGAATTCTGAGCCTTTTCCTCACCACTGAACACAGCCTTGCCTGATATCTTGCCTTCTTCATCAAGCTTGAAAACAGAATATCTGACAGTTGTTTCTACCGGCATCCTTTCGCAATTGAAAGCGTCAAAACGGATCTTGCCTATTCTTTCTTTTGCCACTTTGGAAGGCAAATCAGAAATACTCAAATCGAGAGATTTATCACCTACAGATACGGAATACTCCCCTACCTGAGTTTCACCGGAAAGGCTTGTTACCGTGGCCTTTACATTAAATCTGTAATACGCATTATCCGCAGTCTGCAAATCGCCGTCAGGCTTATCAAGGCAGAAATCTATATGGAACTTGCCGTCGGCATCAGTCATTGTTTCGCCTGTGGAAATTTCCGTTTCAGTACCGTTATATCTCCACCAAATATTTTCCATACGGACTACCCTATATTCCACCTTTGCCATGCGCAGAGGAGCACCGGCAAATGATGCAGCCCTGGCCTCAGTATGTACCGAATCGCCAAGCGAATATTCACTGCTGTTTTTCTCGAAAACCACATCGAAAGTAGGACGCTTATACTCTTCCACCCTTATACCGCTATATGCATTGTCGGCCTTTACTCCAAAGTATCCCGGCAAAACATTCTGTTTAAGCACGAACTCTGCACTGTAAACTCCAAAATCGTCAGTGACTACCTTTTTCTTCTCCACCTCCTTACCATTGGTATCGGTCAGACTTACAGTCACTTCTTCCCCCTTAAGTACAGAAACGGAATCACCTTTTTGGACATATTTAACTCCTGACACATATACCATCTGTCCCGGACGATAAATCGAGCGGTCCGTGAATATAGTTGTCTGCTTTCTTGTTTCTTCGTTTGTGTTCAGGAAATGCTCTCCGGAATAGAAGCTTGAGATATTCATAAAATCATTACCGGAAGTACGGACACTGAAATATTCAAGTTTATCCTTGGCGGTACTTACCACTACACAGCCTTTTTCATCAGTGGGATATACATTCTTCAGCTCGTATTTACCATCGTTCAGTGCGTATGAAACTATTCCCGCTCCGGGAACCGGATGACCAGTCATACGATCGACGGCAACAAGTTCTTTTCTGTCGCCCGGCAATGGAATTACAATACACTGATAAGGAGATACATATACTACCTCATAGCAGACTGCCTCCGGTTTCTGCTTTGAGAAGAGCTTCATCATATATATACCATCTTCAGGCAATTTATACTTCAATCTGGTAGTTCTTGCCTTATAATCAGCGGTTGCCGGAAGAGTGAAGTTATTCACAGCCACACGGTCACCATGTTTCCTGATCAACTGCTCATAGTTCTTTCTGTCACGCAGTCTTTCCGATATCGGCGATAATCCGAGCCTGTAAGCTTCTATCGTCACACTGGTCAGGTTTCTGTATGAAACTTCTATATCCGACCGATATCCGGGATATACAAACGGGATACGTATCTCCAGACTTGGAGACTCTATCTCCTTAATCGTATTATTCAGTTCGTCAGTCCATTCCGTATTTGGATATAGAGCAAGAGCTTTTTTCAATTCAGACATAGCCTCAACCTTTTTTCCTTGAGAACTATACTTATTGGCAAGCTTCAGCATAATATCACAATAAACTTCTATATCCTTATATTCAGATGCCAGACTATCTAACATTTTCACAGCCTCATCCGGAGAAAGTTTATCCTTCGAATAAATACAATTGTCAGAAAGATAAACAAGACGCGCCTCACGTGTCAGCGCTTCAGCCTCTCTGTCACGATAAGGACTTTCGGCAGAAGAATACAAATCTATCAGCGAATCATAAACGCCTAGTATCTCATTGTGGATTTTCTGTTCATATCCCCTAGCCGGAAGTGACAACAATGTACGTACAGCCTGACGGGCCAGGAAATCATACATATTGTCATCAAAATATTCCTTGCTCAATTCTTTAGTGACAACCACCGGATAATATAAAGCCGCAGAACGCGATGCCAACAAATCCTTTTCCTTCAAAGACAATTGCAAACATGAAATGACAGAATCAACCTCAGAAGGCGATACCGCTGCATAATTCATAGCCATAACGCTGTTAAGTACAGCTTTTCCCACTGCATCCTGTTCCGATGCAGCCCACTTCTTCAGCATGTCTTTCTGCTTCCGGATACTGTCGGAACTCAACCTTACCTTATATTCTGAACATACCATAAAAGCCTTTATCATCTGAGGTATGTTCTTCTTAGCCAATGCCAATGAGAAAATGTTTTCAGATTTTTCTATTACGGAACGAGGGAGATCCTTTTTCTGAAGCGCTTCCACTTCCCTCCACATTTTGTCATAATTCTGAGCTTTGACCGATATCGGGAGGACGATGCCTATCATCATCAGACCCACAAATAAACAAATCTTCTTCATACAATTTGATTTGGTTACACTTATATTGTCTATATAAAGAAACAATTTATAAACGTAAATGCTGCATTTTTAGTGCTAAAAGATGTATAAATCATGTTTTTTCCATATATTTGTAAGACTTAGAAGATGTTTAAACACCATTTAAATAGCGTTTAAACACCATTTAAAAACAATTAAAACAGCAGGCGATATGAAAACTTTCAGTTCACAAATGTCGGAAAAGGCAAAGGGTTGTGTATGGATGTCCATGATGTATTCTGTCACTGCGATAGTATTATGTATTGTTCTGGTACTATTGTCAGAAAGAAACGTTGACAATCTCATTCCATTCATATCATGTTTCATTTTCATGGCTCTATCGTCATGCATTCGCATTTATCATATAGAATACAGCATAGCTGATGAATATCTCAACATCAGAGATTTCAAATACAGATCCATCAATATATTTGATATAAAGGAAATAATAGCTCTGAAAGAGAAGAAAAGATTCACTCTGAATATTCCGTATGATACAGTTATTATTGAGAAGAACGGAAAGAAAACATATCTGGCTCCAGAAAACAGAAATGAAATGGTCGGAATACTGAAGAATATAAATCCGGAAATCATTTTCGATTAGCAAAAATATAACCTTCACGGATAGACACAAACGGATAAAGAAACTCCAATATTGATGTACCTTTGAAGAAACATCAATATTGGAGTCTGCATAATATTTTTATTAAGAATCAAATAAAACGAACTATTTGATATATTGCAGCAGCCAATATGGCACTGACAGGAATGGTCAAAATCCAAGCAGTCATCAAACTTTTGGTCACTCCCCAACGTACCGCTGAAAGTCTTTTAGTAGCCCCGACGCCAATTATCGCTCCAGTGATTGTATGGGTCGTGCTTACAGGTATTTTCAAGAATTCCGTCAAATATAAAGTAAAGGCTCCTGCAGTTTCTGCGACAACACCTTCCAAAGGTGTCACTTTTGTAATGCGTGTACCCATTGTCTTTACAATTTTCCACCCTCCGGACATTGTACCCAAAGAAATAGCGGTAAAACAGGCAAAAGCCACCCAATCAGGCAAGTCATTAATGCTGTTTATTCCCATGCCAAGGCCTTCCGAATGAGCCGCAATTAAAGCAGCAGCAATGATACCCATGACTTTCTGGGAGTCGTTCAATCCATGACCTACACTGAACAAGGCAGAAGAAACAAGTTGTAATTTCTTAAACCATAATTCTGCCGTACTAGGATGCGCACGTCTGCATATGTACAACACCAACAAAGTAAAACCAAAGGCTATCACCATTCCGATAAAAGGAGCCAGAAAGATGAAAGCTACAATTTTCAAGATTATGCTCAATTGAATAGCCCCAAAACCATGCGCCATGATGGCAGCCCCTGCAAATCCACCAATAAGAGTATGGGACGAGGAGGAAGGAATGCCTTTCCACCACGTGAATAGATTCCATATTATGGCAGCAATGACACCGGACAATATTATAGGCAAAGTTATGAAATCCTCTACAACCGTTTTAGACACTGTATTGGCTATTCCGAAACCACCAATAATGTATTTGGCAATGAAGAAAGCCACAAAATTGAAAAACGCGGCCCATATTACAGCCTGAAAAGGAGTTAGAACTTTTGTTGAAACGATGGTAGCTATTGAATTGGCCGCATCATGGAAACCGTTGATATAGTCGAATATCAAAGCCAATACTATGATGATAACTAATAATTCCATGTATTTTCCCTGCCTTTATGCATATTTAACAATAAGATTTCTTAATATTTTCCCAACACGCTCGGCAGTATCTGTGGTTTTTTCCAATTCCTGCATTATTTCTTTGATTTTGATTAATTCCACGCAGTCCTTCTCTTCCTCAAACAATTTCTTTACGAACAACTCATATACGTCATCTGCCTGATTTTCAATATCATGTAATTTCTCGCAATACTCACGCAATGCGGCCGGTTTCTTACGGAACGTTTCAAGTTCATCCATCGCCTTTCCAATATAAATCGCTTCTTGCTGAAGCAACTTGCTCAGTTCCTTACCACTGTCAGAAATCGGATGGGGATTGTAAATAGTTATACGCTTCGCACAGCTATTTATACCGTCTATCACGTCATCTACCGTTGATGCCAAATCATGAATATCCTCACGGTCGAAAGGCGTTATGAATGTTTTTCCCAACTCATCAAAAATTTGATGAGTTTGTTTATCGCCTTCGCGCTCGACATCTTTGATACGTTTGTAATATTCACTACGTTTTTCCGGTGTATTATGTTCAAAACTTTCTACTAACAAGTTTGAAGAATAAATAAGAATCTCCGACAAATGTTTTAACATCGGAAAGAACTTGGGTTCCTGCGGCGCAAATCGGCTAAAAAAAGAATTTTTCATAAATATACACTGTATTTTAATTCCTGTTTGATTAATTAGTTTTTATAATTTATCTCTTTAATTTCAATTTGGTTCTTACTACTTCCACTATGGCAGGCAATATGGAAATAACAATGATTGCCACTATAAGAAGTTTCAAATTATTTTGTACAAAAGGCAGGTCTCCGAAAAAATATCCGGCATAGCAGAATAACGCAACCCATAAAGCACCACCTGCCACATTATATATCATGAAAAAATAATAATGCATTTTCCCCATTCCTGCCACAAACGGAGCAAAAGTACGAACGATTGGCACAAAACGTGCTATGATGATTGTCTTACCTCCATATTTTTTATAAAACTCGTGAGTCTTATCCAAATGTTCTTGTTTGAATATGCCAGAATTTTTCCTGCCAAACAACTTTTTTCCAAAAAAATGGCCTATAATATAATTGCAAGAATCACCAGAAATGGCAGCGACAAAAAGTACCAAAACCAAGATATTGATTTCAATCGGCACACCGGGAAGAGCGGCTATAGCACCTGAAACAAACAGTAATGAATCGCCGGGAAGGAATGGCGTAACGACCAAACCTGTTTCACAGAAAATAATTAAAAATAATATAATATACGTCCATGCATGGTATGTTTGGACTATTTCAATCAAATGTCGATCTATATTAAAGATAAAATCCAGTAAAAAATCCATGTAAATAAATTGATATTAGCATATAAAAAAGAATTTAATTTTCATATTGCGGCAGGCAGGAACAATAATCCCGTATCAATAATCTTCAGGAAACATATATGAATAAAAAAACGGCCCACCAACCTTATAATTTATGCTAAATCAAAATACGTTTGATTTGATAAATATAATAATTGTCCGAGTAACGAGTGAAGAGTAAAAAAGAGAAATAAGATGTCACCTTTTCTTCCGGCAAGAATATTTTCCGTAAATGGGTTATGCCTAAAGCATTAGAATAAGTCTTTAACAACTTATAAGACAAAGTGAAACGTCCGCTATTATAAACATTGTTATTTGCGATACAAAATTGAAACAATAAATTTACTCTTTCGTTATCAATCTCCTTTTTTTCGGACAAACCTCTGAATATATGATTGATTATCACCGTATCATTTTGCCATTCAGCCACACAAGTATTTTCATACTCCTGACTGTCATATACGGTGGAATAGTCACCCGAAACCAGGTATATCCCCAATGCGATGTATAAAAGAAACAGATACTTCACCATAGCGGGTGCAAATATACGAAGTTTTTTCATGGCGACGAAATTGTTTTTTATTTTTATTTCAGAAGAACAACTTCACATACATAAAGTAGCATGGCATTCCTCATCTGCTTTTTTTACCTCGCATAAAATTATACCTGTATATAAAATGGGCCATTATATAACTGTCCACACCGTTATATTCGGTTATGGAACGCACATTGGATTTCAAACTTCTTGATATATTGCTTTTACGGGCAAGCATATCATACGCCTCTATACTTAAAATCGCCCTACCATTATATTTTCTCTCATATACATCAGAAGTGTATTCTCGGGTATAAGGCCCTCATGCTGTGCTGGAGCGATGGTCGCACCCAGTTCATGCTCGACGTTTCCCTTCATGGCGAGAAGGGTAAAGTGGAAGGCAAGGAACAGGGGATGACGGCCGAACAACGCAAAAGGCGCTATGAGCGTAAACGCGATGCAGGCTCCCACGCAGCCGGACGTAAAGAAGAATACTTCATGGGTAAGGGCGAGAAGCTGATAGAGATGGTCAAGGCCGCTATCCGCTACAGGATTCCTTTTGATTATCTGCTGGTGGACAGCTGGTTTACAAATACCGGGCTTGTGGATTTTGTATGCAGCTGCCATAAGAAGTTTCATCTGCTTGGCATGGCGAAAATGGGTAATACAAAGTATTCCACCTCATGGGGAGACCTTTCAGCCAGATCCATTCTCAGCAGGCTTTCATCCTCAAGACAGATAAGGTACAGCAGACGTTACCATATTCACTATGCCATGACCGATGTGAAACTGGGCACACGGCAGGTCCGTCTGTTCTTCTGCCGGCGCGGCAAAGCTGAGGGATGGAGAATGCTGCTCACTACCGATACATCGGTTGATTTCATGCGCGCATACGAAATCTACGCCATGGGTTGGGCCATTGAAGTCTTCTTTGCCGATAGCAAACGACTGCTTGGGCTGGCCGATTGCTCCGCACGGGACTTCACTGCCCAACTGGCACATGTTTCGCTGGTCATGATACGGTATAACTTATTGGCCTTACTGAAAAGAAATCTGGATTACGAAACCATAGGAGGACTTTTCAAGGATGTGTATACAGGAGCCTACGAACTGACTGTTGTAGAGAAAATATGGCTAATAATTGTTGAAGTGGTGGGCATAGTTGCAGAACTCACTGGAGCAGATGAGGACACGCTGATGCGTCAGCTTATCGAAAACAACAAGAGGCTGGAAGCACTACAGGCATATGCACAAACTGCCTAAAATCTAAATCAGAAACTTGAGTAAAGAAACAATTTATAAACGTAAATGCTGCATTTTTAATGCTAAAAGATGTATAAATCATGTTTTTTCCATATATTTGTAAGACTTAGAAGATGTTTAAACACCATTTAAATAGCGTTTAAACACCATTTAAAAACAATTAAAACAGCAGGCGATATGAAAACTTTCAGTTCACAAATGTCGGAAAAGGCAAAGGGTTGTGTATGGATGTCCATGATGTATTCTGTCACTGCGATAGTATTATGTATTGTTCTGGTACTATTGTCAGAAAGAAACGTTGACAATCTCATTCCATTCATATCATGTTTCATTTTCATGGCTCTATCGTCATGCATTCGCATTTATCATATAGAATACAGCATAGCTGATGAATATCTCAACATCAGAGATTTCAAATACAGATCCATCAATATATTTGATATAAAGGAAATAATAGCTCTGAAAGAGAAGAAAAGATTCACTCTGAATATTCCGTATGATACAGTTATTATTGAGAAGAACGGAAAGAAAACATATCTGGCTCCGGAAAACAGAGATATGATGCTAGAAACAATAAAGGGAATTAATCCGGAAATCACTTTTTCTTCTTCACAACAATAAAGAAACTGAAATCTCCAGATATATGGACATAAGTCTATTATACAAAAAAAAATGCTTCAAAGTATATGAAAATACCTTGAAGCATTTTTTTGTATGAAGAGTATTTTTATTCTACACCACCCAATTGGTTTCCATATTCCATTTCGCCTTGAACTACAAAGAAAACATCGTCCGGTTCATAAGGTCCCATACCGTCTTCTGCAGATTCCTTAATTATATAATTAACGATCTCATCCTGGTCGATATTGATATATCCTTCTTCATCCGGCTGAGCGTCAAGACAGCCGCTGTTTGTATAATACTCTACTATAAGGTCGAATATATAATACAAATCATCGTCTGTGAACTTTTCTTTCAAGTCCTGAGGCAAATAGTTCTTGATAAACTCAATCGTCTTTTCATCATCCTCGTCTTCCAACAAGAATTCATTGTCTGTTGCCATAGTTACCAGTATTTAATGATTAATAAAAGTCCGTTACTATCAGAGGATAGCTTTCAGTTTTTCAGCCAAAGCCTGCTTTGTAGTTGCACCAACCTGTTTTTCAACCACTTCGCCGTTCTTGATGAAAAGTACTGTAGGGATGTTACGTACTCCGAACTGTGCTGGAAGATCTGAGTTTTCGTCAACATCACATTTACCGATGTTTACTGTATCCTTATATTCGTCAGCTAGTTCTTCGATATATGGAGCAATCTGCTTGCATGGACCACACCATGTTGCCCAAAAGTCCAATACTACAGGTTTACCCTCTGCCATTATCTCTTCAAAATTCTGATCTGTAATGTTAAGTGCCATTTTTTCTATCTTTTTAAGTTTATATATTCTTTAGTTTGTCGTTATTCGCAACAAATATAGATTAATTTATTTTATAGTCCAACTGTGATTGCGATTTTAAATAATTAATCAAATCTTTTTGTACGGAAACCTTGATAGAACGTGAAGAAAGATTCACATACATCTGCCCGTCATCGTCCATAATGTAGAACAACAGTTCCGCGTTTCCCGGATTCTGTTTCACAATGGAACCGAATTCCGTTATAAATTCATCGTCTATAGATGAAAGCGGGGCCTTGACAGTTATTCTCTCGATCACTTTCTCCTTTACATCAGGCAAAAGCTCTATGGTATTGATTTTAACTTCCCATTCATCCTGTTTCCATTGTTTAGGCTGGCATTTGCCATGCATATATAAAAACATTCCTTCGCTGAAAAAGTTCTTCTTCTCTACCCATTCATTGCCAAAAAATGCAAATTCCGCTACTCCTGAATAGTCTTCAACCTTCGCAACACCGTATGGCTTTCCGTTTTTAGTATATCCTTCGCGCACACCTGTCACTATACCACCGAGTATCAGGTCTCTGTTCTGCAAAGGTACCAAATCTGCCAACTCTTCCATATGCACATTGCATACATTTTCCAATACTACAGCATATTCATCTAAAGGATGGGCCGAAAGATATATTCCGACAAGTTCTCGCTCGCGGTTAAGTCGTTCCAAGTCGCTCCATGCAGGTGCAGGAATTATTTCAGGTGTAGCAATCTCTACAGCCATTTCACCTCCGAACAAAGAGTTAGTGGCAGCAGCCTTGTCAACCTGATATTTGTTTCCATATCTTACAAGGACTTCCACAAATGTTTCTTCTTTTGCGTTCTTCACAAAGAAATCTTCACGCTTTATTCCAGGGAAACTGTCAAAACCTCCTGCCAAAGCCAGGTTTTCTATGTTCTTTCTGTTGCATGAAGAAAGATTCACTCGCTGAACGAAATCAAATATATTCTTGTATTCGCCATTTTTTCTACGTTCTTCCAGAATACACTGTACAGCAGACTCTCCTACTCCTTTAACTGCCCCCATACCGAAACGTATGTCACCGCGACTGTTTACAGAGAATTTCAGCTCACTTTCATTCACGTCTGGGCCTAAGACCTTAATACCTGTAGCCTTACATTCGTCCATCAGTTTTGTAATTTCAGTGATGTTGGCAATATTTCGGCTCATTGTGGCAGCCATGTATTCCGAAGGATAGTTAGCCTTCAGGTATGCGGTCTGATAAGCAACCCACGAATAACATGTGGCATGAGACTTATTGAAGGCGTAAGAAGCAAACTTTTCCCAGTCGGCCCAAATTTTTTCAAGTACTTGAGGGTCATGACCGTTTTTCTTTCCACCTTCGATAAACTTAGGTTTCATGTGATCCAGCTTGTCACGGAGCTTCTTACCCATCGCCTTACGGAGGGCATCAGACTCACCACGGGTAAAGTCGGCAAGCAGACGCGACAAAAGCATGACCTGCTCCTGATATACCGTAATACCGTAAGTATCCTTAAGGTATTTCTCCATGATAGGTATATCATACTCAATAGGCTTACGTCCATGCTTACGGTCGATAAAGTCAGGGATATAATCCATAGGTCCCGGACGATATAGCGCATTCATGGCAATAAGGTCCTCGAATGTTGACGGTTCAAGTTCGCGCAGATACTTCTGCATTCCGGCAGATTCGAACTGGAACGTTCCGATTGTACGTCCGTCACCATACAGCTTATATGTGGCAGGGTCGTCTATCGGTATTTCGTCTATATTCAATATTATACCCTTGCTATGCTTTATATTTTCCAGTGCTTCCTTAATGATGGACAATGTCTTCAGTCCAAGGAAGTCCATCTTGATAAGACCGGTATCCTCGATTACAGAACCTTCATACTGGGTGACAAGCATCTTCTCGCCTGTTTCCTTATCATCGGCCGTACTTACAGGAACCCAATCAGTGATATCGTCACGGCAAATGATAGTACCGCAGGCATGCACACCGGTATTTCGTACGTTACCTTCAAGCATCTTCGCATACTTGATGGTATCTCTCAATACAGGGTCTGTAGACACCTCCGCAGCCTGGAGTTCAGGTACATAGGCTATAGCATTAGGAAGATTCAGTTTCTTGTCAGGAATCTTGTCAGGAACCAGCTTACACAGTCTGTCCGATTCCGATAGCGGAAGTTTCTGCACACGTGCCACATCCTTAATAGCCAATTTAGTGGCCATTGTACCGTATGTGATGATATGTGCAACCTTTTCCTGTCCGTATTTTTCTGTTACCCAGTTCAGGACACGTCCACGTCCGTCATCATCGAAGTCCACATCAATATCAGGAAGTGAGATACGGTCCGGATTAAGGAAACGCTCAAACAGAAGGTCGTACTTGATAGGGTCAATCTGTGTAATACCAAGACAGTATGCCACCGCCGATCCTGCTGCAGATCCACGTCCCGGGCCCACAGAAACATCAAGCTTGTTTCTTGCGGCAGAGATAAAGTCCTGCACAATAAGGAAGTAACCAGGGAAACCCATGGTCTTCATAATATGCAACTCAAACTTTATTCGCTCGCTTACTTCTTCATTGAGAACCTCACCATAACGACGTTTCGCTCCGTCGTATGCCAGTTTTGCCAGATAATCGGCTTCAAGCTTGATACGGTATAATTTCTCATAACCGCCAAGCCTCTTGATTTTGGCATTGGCCGAAGCCTCATCCATTACAACATTACCGTTCTCATCCTGAGTAAACTCATCAAACAAGTCTTTTTCAGTAAATTTCTTACGGTATTCCTCCTCTGTTCCGAATTCTTCCGGAATAGCGAAGGTAGGCATAATAGGCGGATTGTCAATAGAATAGAATTCTACGCTATTGCATATATCAACAGTATTTGAAAGTGCTTCAGGTACGTCGGCAAAGATTTCGTTCATCTCTTCACGAGTCTTCATCCATTCCTGCTTGGTATATAGCATACGGTTAGGGTCGTCAAGATCCTTTCCTGTACTAAGACAGATAAGACGGTCGTGAGCTTCGGCATTCTCTTCATCGACGAAGTGCACGTCGTTTGTACAGACAAGCTTTATATTATATTTCTTGGAATATTCCAGCAGTTTCGCATTTACAGTCTGCTGCAACGGATAAGCTTCATGGTTTGCTCTTTGCACAGTAGCTTTATGGCGCTGAAGCTCAAGATAATAGTCATCACCGAAAAGGTTCTTATACCAGCGTATAGCCTCTTCTGCTTCTTCAAGCTGTCCTGCCGTTATTTTTTTAGGAACTTCACCTCCAAGACAAGCAGAACAAACGATAAGTCCCTCGTGATACTTCTCCAGTTCTGCACGGTCTGTACGCGGACGCATATAAAATCCTTCTGTCCATGCTTTAGAAACAAGCTTGATAAGATTATGATACCCTTTCAGGTTCTTAGCCAATACTACAAGGTGGTAACCGCTCTGGTCTTGCTTACCATCCTTGTCTTTAAGCCCGCGGCGTGCCACATACATCTCACATCCAATAATCGGCTTGAACAGTCTGTCCTGCGCCGCCTGCAACTGTTTTCTGCATTCAGCCAGTTCCTCTTCAGGATTTTCAGATTCGGTTTCTCCTTTTTCCAGAGCAGCTATTTTCTTCTTCAAATCCTTGATTTCGCCATTTGTTCCTCCGTTTTTCTTGTTTACATAATTGAAAAACTCCTTGATACCGAACATGGCACCATGGTCAGTTACAGCAATACCCTTCATTCCATTGGCTATAGCCTTATCTACCAGCTTTGGTATAGAGGCTTGTCCGTCAAGGATTGAATATTGGGTGTGAACATGTAAATGAACAAAATCCTGCATATCTTATATAAAAATCTTTTTACTTCTTTAATTGGTTAAAATAAACATCAAGCAACTTCTTGGCTGCCGTGAACGATGTAGCCTGTCCGTTAAGGACTTCCTTTTCCTTTATTTCGAGCATATCTGCTATCAACGGATCCTGATAGAAACTGTCGCGAAGATGCTCGTTTATGGTTTCATACATCCAATACTTTGCCTGTTCGTTTCTCCTGTAATCAAAATATCCGTTCTTCTTGACAAAGTCGATATATCCATACACCATATCCCATATTTCCTTTACTCCTATATTGTAGAATCCGGAATATGTCAGAACCTGAGGTGTCCATCCTGATTCAGGAGCAGGGAAAAGATGAAGTGCGTTACGGAAATGTGCAGCTGCAAGCTTGGCCTTTTCTATATTATTTCCGTCGGCCTTGTTTATTACTATTCCGTCGGCCATTTCCATTATACCTCGCTTTATTCCCTGAAGTTCGTCACCGGTACCGGCAAGCTGTATCAACAGGAAGAAATCTACCATAGAGTGAACCGCTGTCTCACTCTGACCGACACCTACCGTTTCAACAAAAATCTTATCAAATCCGGCAGCCTCGCACAGAATTATCGTTTCGCGTGTCTTACGCGCCACTCCTCCTAACGATCCTGCTGACGGACTAGGGCGAATAAATGATTTAGGATGAACGGACAGTTTCTCCATTCTGGTCTTGTCACCCAAAATACTACCTTTGGAACGCTCACTGCTAGGGTCTATGGCCAATACAGCCAGCTTACCGCCTTTTTCTTCAAGTACATGAAGCCCGAATACATCTATCGAAGTACTCTTACCGGCACCAGGAACACCACTGATTCCGACTCTTATCGAATTGCCGGAATAAGGCAGACACTTCTCTATTACTTCCTGGGCTATAGCCTGGTGTTCAGGTCTGACACTTTCCACCAAAGTAACAGCACGGCTAAGCATGGTTATATCACCCTTTACTATACCTTCCACATATTCATCTACAGAGAACTGACGTCTTTTAGGCCTGTTTCTGAGGTTTATATAAGGATTTACAATCGAAGGCTGTTCAACTCCCTGATTGACGGTCAATCCCTTATATTCTTCGTTGTTTTCCGGATGTTCCATAATGGTAATATTTTTAAAGGTTAAAATCTCAATATCGGACAGTATCCGATATATCTATCATTTCACTACTTGTGCATTTACATTAATGGTTATCTTAGGGTTCTTCGGATCATTTGTAATCATAAGCACCCTAGGTTTACCTTTTGAGCGTGACAGATTATTTGCCAGGACTGTTACCTTTATTTTTGCAGATTCACCCGGCTTGATAATATGTTTATTCAACTTGACATTCAGGGCCATAGTAAATACCTGCAAGTCCAATATCTCCAGATTAGAGTTTCCTTTATTGGTAATAATTACAGTTTGCGATTTCTTCTGTCTGGATTTCAATCCTGAGAATTCCAAAACCTTAGAGCTTATTTCGGCTACAGGAGGATTGTTTTTCTGGAATTCAGTCTGAACAGAAAAATCAGGCAACAGGACTACAGAAACCGGTATTTCATTCTCACTGCTAACTTTATCGCCCATAAATCTGGACAAGAACACTGTGGTACGTGTAATTCCAAGTTTTGGAAGTTTTTCAGTGTTAAGTGTAACCGTTATCTTTCCATTCTTTTGCGAGCCCAAGACTTCAGGCTCTGCCTTAGCCGACAAATATGGAGGCAAATGCATTAATACAGGACTATATGCCTTATTCGAGGTATTTGCCACAAGAATTTCAAACTGAGGTTTATCTCCCTTATTGACATCGTCGAACACGATTTCGTCTTCATTTGTTCTTACGGCACCGTAACTGTATTTATGTGTAAAAGCATAATCCTTTGAGTCAGCAGTAACCTCACCTGTAAAATCAAGATAAAGAGGATTGTTTGAAGCATTGCAATAGACACCTACTTCCTTATAGAATTTTCCTATAGCCTCGGCATCGAATACGGCAGTTATCTCACCTTTTGCACCAACAGCAACAGGCTCTTTGGTCCAATCAGCCTGCATGCATCCGCATGATACTGTAACGTTTGATATAACAAGAGGCTTGTCGCCGGTATTGGTAAAAGAGTATTTAACAGTCACTGGATTACGCCACAAAATATATCCTATATCCTTGGATTTACTGTCGAATGATATTTGCGGTTGAGCATTGACACACATTGCTACAGCAAACAATACACATAAAAGCGAATAGATTCTTTTCATTTTTCAAATATCTATTTTTGGAGTATAATCATACAAATACGGAAACAAAGATAGACAGAATTTTAATTCTTAACAAAAGTAGTATTGGAATAAATCATAAGAAAAAGAAAAAGTAACAAATGCCTGAACATACTATAACAGCAAACATATAACAAAAACAAAAAAAGGTATTTATGCATATATCATTAGATAATATTTATAAAAATAAGAATAGCAAAGCCAATTAGATGGAATATAAAGATTAACTTTGTAAAATAAAAAAACATCTATAATATATGATTCCGTCAATTTTAATTGTTGAAGACGACCTCACATTCTCCACAATGCTCAAGACTTGGTTGGGTAAAAAGGGCTTTGACGTAGAAACTGCAGGCGCATGCGCCAAAGCACGAAAACTAATAACATCAAGAGATTTCAGTTTGATTCTCTCTGACTTAAGACTTCCCGATCAGGACGGAATGCAACTCCTTACATGGATGAGGGAGCTAGAAATCAATACACCATTCATCATGATGACAAGCTATGGAGAAATCCAGAATGCAGTTACAGCCATGAAGCTTGGTGCAACTGACTATATAAAAAAGCCTATCCAACCAGACGAACTGCTGAACAAAATAAACGAAGCACTTGGAGCTTCGACAAACAAAAAAACAGCAGACAACAAACAGGAAAACAAGAAAACGTCAAATACAGAAGAAAAGAACAGCAACTTCCTTGAAGGAGAAAGCGAAGCGGCACGTAAACTTTTCAGTTATGTCCGGTTAGTGGCTCCTACGCAGATGTCTGTATTGATAAACGGTGCCAGCGGAACAGGTAAAGAATACGTAGCACACCGCATCCACCAACTCAGCAAAAGAAATGAAAAACCTTTTATAGCAATTGACTGCGGTTCCATACCCAAAGACTTGGCTGCATCCGAATTCTTCGGACATGTGAAAGGTTCATTTACAGGTGCGCTATCAGACAAAGTCGGAGCTTTTGAAGAAGCAAATGGAGGAACACTGTTCCTTGATGAAATTGGAAATCTTGGCTATGAAGTCCAAGTACAATTGCTGCGAGCTCTGCAGGAAAGAAGAATACGAAGAATCGGATCAACAAAAGAAATAGAAGTTGATGTAAGATTGGTCTGCGCGACAAATGAAAATCTGAAAGAGGCCATTGCCAAAGGTAATTTCAGAGAAGACCTGTATCATCGTATAAATGAATTTACATTACGAATGCCATCTTTGAAAGAGCGACAAGAAGATATACTGCTGTTCGCAAATTTCTTTCTTGACCAGGCAAACAAGGAACTTGACAAAGACCTTATAGGTTTCGATTCGCAGGCAAGCTCTATTTTACAGAATTACTCATGGCCAGGAAACCTGAGACAACTAAAAAACATCGTCAAAAGAGCTACCCTATTGGCCAGTGGTGATTTCATTACACCTATAGAATTGGGAGAAGAACTGACAGAACACCATTCTGATGAAATTGAAAGCGGTAAGATATTATCTACATTAAATAAGGAAGAAGCCGAGAAGCAACTGATAATTAATGCACTTAAACAAACAGGCAACAACAAATCGAAAGCTGCCGCTATACTGGGTATAGACAGAAAAACGCTATACAATAAGCTCAAACACTATAATATTCCACAATAAAGTGTAGAAAAAATACACACTTTCCACAATATATTCCACATTTGTATTCATACAGATGTGGAATATATTTTTTATAAGCACCTGTTATACACAGATTTAAGCATTTATTTGGTATTTATGGCATAACATTTGCGAATATATCAGTGAATGAATAAGATTAGACTAAGCTAAACACACAAAACCCAACCCCATAGAATTGAATTTCTGAGATTGTGTATCAATATATACAAAACTACAATCTTATGATAATGAAGATGCCTATGTGTTAAAAACGGAAAAGAGCACGCTGTGAAGCATGCTCTTTTATTTTTATATACCAAAACCATTCCATAAATTTCCGGAAGGCAAGTCAGCTGTTACATCTATAATTTCTTTTGACACCGGATGTACAAATTTTACTCTACGCGAATGCAGGCAAATACTTCCATCGGGATTAGAGCGTGGAAATCCGTATTTCAAATCCCCCTTAATAGGACATCCCATCTTTGCCAACTGGCAACGTATCTGATGATGTCGTCCGGTATGCAGATTTACTTCAAGCAGAAAATAATTTTGCGAATGACCGATAAGCCTGTAATCCAAAATAGCTTTTTTGGATCCTTTCACTTCCTTATCATATGCATAAGATTTGTTCTGCTTTTCATTTTTAATCATATAATGTACCAAAGTTCCTTCTTCCGCAGCCGGCGCGTTCTTTACTATAGCCCAATAAGTTTTCTCCACTTCACCCTGTCTGAACATATCATTCAGGCGGCTAAGTGCCTTACTTGTTTTGGCAAAGACCACAAGACCACTTACAGGTCTGTCCAACCTGTGAGTAACCCCGATAAACACATTGCCTGGCTTATTATATTTCTCTTTCAAATACTGTTTTACGGTCTCGGAAAGAGGAGTATCTCCGGTTTTATCACCCTGGACAATTTCAGAGGCAGTTTTATTTACTATTATTATATGATTGTCTTCGTAAACTACAGTCATAGGAATATATTTATAAAAAAACAGGCACAGATTTCATTATACCAACGAAGCCTGTGCCCAAACTATATCGTATATGAAAATTACATATTCATACCACCGTCAACCTGAATGACCTGACCTGAAACATATGCAGACAAGTCAGAAGCAAGATACAATGCAGTATTTGCAACATCTTCAGGAGTACCGCCACGACGCAAAGGAATACGTTTGTTCCATTCAGCCTTAACTTCATCAGAAAGCTGTGCTGTCATTTCTGTGATAATAAATCCAGGAGCGATAGCATTTGCACGGATACCACGAGAACCAAGTTCCTGAGCAATAGATTTAGCCAAACCAATCATACCTGCCTTAGATGCAGAATAGTTGCACTGACCTGCATTTCCGTGTACACCTACTACAGATGCCATATTGATGATGTTACCACTCTTCTGGCGCATCATGATTGGAGTACAAGCATGAATGAAGTTGAATGCAGATTTCAAGTTTACAGCAATGACAGCATCCCATTGAGCTTCGCTCATACGCATCATCAATCCGTCTTTTGTAATACCTGCATTGTTTACAAGGATATCAATTGAACCGAATTCTTCTTTGATCTGTTCAACTACCTTTGCAGTATCTTCAAAATTTGCAGCATTCGAAGCATAACCTTTAACCTTAACACCAAAAGCTGCGATTTCTTTTTCTGTGTTCAATCCGTTTTCATCGATTACCAAATCAGTAAACGCAATGTTTGCTCCTTCTGCAGCAAACTTCAATGCTATAGCTTTACCGATACCACGAGCAGCACCAGTTACGATAGCAGTTTTTCCAGTTAATAATCCCATAATTATTTCGTTTTAAATATTACTGTCATTTTTTTAATCGTCTGTCTTACAACCTAAGGCACCGTAAACTATTTTCTTGACATATCTCCATGATGTTTCGTCATCAAGTTCTTCGGCTATCTGCCCCCTGATAAAAGGAACTTCTATACCCTTGATACAAAAATGAAGGATAGAAGCTGTAATCTCTACATCGTCAATATCAAATATACCGGAATCTTTTCCTTCCTGAAGAATCTTCCTGAATAGAGCAACTTCCTTTATGTCAAAATCCTTTCTTTCTGCCTCTACCTTCCATATGTCACGAAAGAAATCAGCCCTTAGAGTACCATTTCTATAAACGATAGTCTTAGTCGTTTCCAGATGTGTAAATATCAGTTCCAGAATTTTCTTCTCAGGCGAAATATCTTTTTGTGCTACTTTCCTCAATGTTTCATACAGCATTTCTATTTCCGCCTCAACCACAGCCATGTATATCTCTTCCTTACTCTTGAAATAAGTATAAAGAGTTCTACGCCCTTTCTTGGAAGCAATAGCAATATCATTCATAGTAGTATCCTCAACTCCTTTTTTTGCAAAAAGTTGCCTGGCTACATCCACTAGTTTGGCTCTGGTCTTTAATACTGTCATACTGTTCTATCTATTGCACACCATCTGTATCTGTGTGCAAAAATACATCTTTATATCATATTATACAAATATACAGTAAATTTTGTAGTTTTTCTATAATCTGCTTTATATGACGAGCCTCTCGAAAGTTGAGGTTTAGTAGTAATACGAAACAGCGAGACAAACAAATTTCCATTGTTTGTCACGCTGAAAATAAAGTATTTAACCTATCTATAGGCTATTAATATTCTTCCTCGTTGAATAAATTTATACTTATTGATTATCAATACATTATATTATCATCAATGAAATAACAACACCATCTGAGGCAATTGTGGTGAGATAAACAGGCAAATATTGATCGCTATATTTAATCATAAAATCTGCAAGTTTATTAACCTAAAGATAAGAAACTTGCAGATTTATCAAAGACTTTTATAGATTAAATTGTTGAATACCAGTAGATAAAGACATTCTTAAGGGGAGATTATGTATTATTTTTCTACAACCACATTAGGATATTTCTTTTTCCATATATCTCTTCACAGATCAGCAGAAAATACAGAGGTAATCAGGAATTTCCCCACTCTAGTATCCGGATCCTCCGGTTTCAACTGCTGTAAATAAGTACATTCTTTACCGTAACTATCGACAGCATATACTATCTGCTGTCTGATAATCACCGCACCATTAGGATCCTGGTCCGCAAAGTTGTTGTCGCAATAGTATATATAGGCAATATCTCCTGCTTCATCATATTCGACTCCCCAAGCTGTCATAGCATGATTCCCTGTTTTGGGACCGGCAACATCAAACACATTTAAACCGATAGCCCTTTTGTTGAGGAGGGCATCTGTAACAAATGTATTGAACTGTTCTCTATCTGGGTTGTGCGGGGACCTTGCCGTCAAGGCATTATTTCTCGTGAATACTTCAGGAAGGAATCCTTTAAACCCATTGATATCGCCCCCAAGATAAGCCCCGGTAAAAAACCATTCAACTCCTTTAGGATCATCGTTACCAAAATTCGGGAAATGATCTTTGAAGAACTGGAAAACCTCCGACCTGTTGACTGTGACATAATCTGGTTCGGGAAGAGAACCGTCCCAACTGCCAACTCCGTTAGGGTAAAGCGGTTTGAAATCATAAGACGGACGTTTGAAAGTACCTGAACCGGTCGTCACTGAAGAACCATAATCTTCATCGTATGCCGCAAGGTATTCTTTATTCAATTACATCCACCACGACACTACATTTGATGCAGATGCCGCCCAGCACATTTGGGAATCGTCTTCATAGTTTTCATATGACTTGTTGCAGTCATACCAGCCACATCCTTCAGCCCACGTGAGATATTGCTCCTCATAGTTGCGATTGTCATATCTGATCCACTGGCCTTGAGGCAAACCATATTTCTCACCGAGCTTATATGTAGTAAGATTCTCCTTCCCCGGAAAATCAGGCACATTCAATCCATATACCCACAATGTCTTTCCAGCAAGTTCAGAATTGCCTGGTCTCAGAGTAAGGTTTATCGAGATCTGCTTTCTAGGTTCGAAAAATGTAAGCTCATTATTCTCTTCTATCTTTTCAGGAGCATTGAAATACGCTGTCTTACCCTCTGCAACGATCTGCAGAAGTCCGTCATCACCCCTGTAAGGGATCGCACTTTGAGGAATAATCACAGCGGAAAAATTTCCTTCTTCATCCTTGAATGGGGTAATCCATTTGAAATCGGTTCCACTCACTTTGACTTCACCAGTAAGCAGATTGAAATTACCCTGTGTCAGACTTCTGACTTTAACCTCTGATGAAGTTATACTGCCAGAGATAGAGACCCTGATTCTGTGAAGAGCATGCCCGAAATTCATTTCAGCTTCGTATACTCCTGATTTGACGACTGTTTTTGAAAACAGCAAATCTGAGTTATAAAAACCGTCTCCAGTCTGATCTAATGCCATATCCAGCTGATAAGTCTCTGGATTCTGTTGTTCTCCGGTTGCCGGATAATGAGCAGACAAAGATATTGGTCCTTCACCAAAATCATTACGCTTCAGACGTGGCATCCACTGTCCTCCCGAATATGTAAGTTCACGATAAGAAAGACCTTTATCGCATTGAATGTAAAGCCCAACTTTATCGCCCTCTGTAAAACTTCCGGAACCATCATTTGCAAGATCAGCCCTTGTCCCCTCTTTTGAAAAAAATATATCCAAATATCCGTCATCCCTGTCCTGGTAATTATCCTGAAATTCGGAAGAACAAGAAAAGAAAGATAAAGACAAAATGCTGATAAAGATACCAATGCATATATCTTTAAATATAGAAAAACATTTAACCATAAAAAAATAATATAAATGCAATATATGTAAGGTTTCATTTAGTAGGTCAGGAGTGAGTCTTCAGACCTATTAATCTTGTGAAGATATCAATTTATATCGTAATTTATCGGCAGGCTAGCATGCCGATGAGAGTTTTTATTCGTCTGGGACAGATTACTGTCAGGATCGATCGTTTTCGGAGACCTGAAACAGGCAAGATTCTCACCCATTGCTGTCTTTCTCATAAACAGGATGACTGATTCATCGTTGGGCATAGCCGGTATGTGAAGATGGAAGTTACCGTATTTGTCAAACAAGGTATCCTAAATTAAATGGCCCCTCCCTCAATTCCACACAAACAAGTGATGCAAGTTCTATATTGAAAAATTTTAATAGTGAGGACAGAAACATAAAAATTGCAATCTTTGCCACTGCTAAATCATACAATAGGCAGGTCTCAATGAAAAAGCCTGTTTTATCAAAACAAGCCACGCCATTTGAGGCGGTTAAGCGATGTTGTCAAAACAAATTAAATCCCCGCAAATCTTACTGATTTACAGGGGTTTAATAGTATCTTTGTGCTTACAATCACACTAATATTCTTCCTCGTTGAAGAAGAAATCTTCCTTACTTGGATAATCAGGCCAAATATCTTCAATACTTTCATATATTTCACCTTCATCCTCCATTTCCTGAAGATTTTCTATTACTTCAAGTGGAGCTCCTGAACGCATAGCATAATCAATCAATTCGTCTTTTGTTGCTGGCCAAGGAGCATCCTCCAATTTTGAGGCCAATTCTAATGTCCAATACATAGCATATATATTTTTAAAAGTTTTACTTTCATTATTTGAGCCACAAAAGTATAACAAAAAAATTCATTTACAAGTCTTATCCCAATAAATTTCACTTACAGATGCTAAATGATTTAATTTTCTTGACAAAATAAATAAATAATCGGACAATCTGTTTACAAAGCGTTTGCAATTAATGTCAATTTCCTGAATACTATTCTCCTCAATATCCAGAATTCTTCTTTCAGCCCTTCTGCAAATAGTTCTGCACAAGTGGCAAACTGATGACTGATATGCTCCTCCGGGAAGAATAAAACCTTTTAACGCCGGAAGAGAATTATCAATTAAATCTATTGCTTTTTCTAATTTTTCTATATCAGCATCAGATATATAAGAATCTGTTTTAAATTCTGTTTTTACCTGTTCAGTAGCCAAATATGCCCCCAAAGAGAATAATTTATGCTGAATGAATTGTAAATTGCTCTTTTCTTCAGTATCATTTATTATAGATATAAGCATACCTAAAGTTGCATTGAGTTCATCAACAGTTCCATATGCCTCTATCCGAAGATGGGTTTTCTTTACACGTGTTCCTCCTACAAGAGAAGTTGTTCCGCTATCACCAGTTTTTGTATAAATCAGACTCTTTTTCATGGTATATATATATTTAAATAATGGGAATGAGTGTATTCCGACTGAAAACATTACATCATAGGAAATTAACTATTCGATTTTCCTTTACCCGTTTTTTATCGAAAAAAACAATTCCTATATCATATAAATCAAATGTAACGCCGGTTCTATCGTCTTTTACTACTGTTTGCCACCATAATTTCTTATTTTTATCTTTATAAGGATAAGAAATAACCAAACAATCTCCATCAGACACATTTGATATTATTTTCTCGTATACGTCCTTATAATCAGATGTATGAGCTATATGATATAAAACAGGAGTTTCATGGGATTGCAATATATAATCGATTTTGTTTTTTTCCGAACTGCCTAAATAATAAATATTTTTTTTTGTGGTCAATAAACGTTCTACTTGTGTTTCCAACTCTCCGTCAGAATATGTATAAATACACATTTCATTATTAGCCTCAGACATGTATCTGGTTGACATTCCGGAACCTGTACCAAACTCTATTATTGTTTTGGGGCGTAAAAAATTTACTAAACGAAAAAACAATTTATCAACCTTTTCTCTATGCCCTGACAAATGCGCAACTAATCGACGAAGATGATGTAACTGAGAATAAGCGTAAAATGGCAATTTCTCATATATTACAAATGTTATAAAGAAAAAGTCGGATGGAGAATGCACACCGTATCCACATCGCTTACGGAATCTCTTACACCAAATCCAACCTCTTAAAACTGTCTTATTCATTAGGCTATATAATGTTATTAAATTTTATTACGCTTGAAATATCATCTATTATATAACACAAAAATAGTAATACACATCAAGAATAACAAACAAAAGATTAGCTAAATATAAATCTGCGCTACTTAAAAGATTCTACTATTCTGCTTTTACCAAAGATAAAAGGTGTAATACCCAAGTAATCTATTACCATTCCTACGGAAAAACATCCACCAATGTTAATAATAAGAGCTACTATCAGAAAAATCAATCCACTAGAGTCAAATGATAATACGCCAACCAATGGCTTGACCAATATAGTAAACAATGGGGAAAATAAGAATAATAACAGACTATGATTTCCAATATAATTCAAGAAGGATGATATAAAACGCGGCAATACTTTATAAATAGCCAAAAGTGCAGATATAGCCAGATAAGTTATCAATATACCTCCTATTGTAAACCTATCCAGATTATCGGGATCTATAATCAAGACCAAGAAACCTACTATAGACATCCATGAAGATTTAAAGAAGGATAAAAAATCAACAGAAGACTGTCTTATTATAAATCCTAAAAGAAAATAAAACACACTTGACAAAGAAATAATGCCCCAATATACAGATAATCCACATAAAACAAGCGAAGAAACTATTATTCGAGACAATAAAAAACGGTGCGACTTAAATCCTATAAAAAACAGATAATTTACAATATAACATATTATCATCGTATGTAAATACCAATAAGGCCCAATAGGTTTTAAAAACAGCTTGTTAATAAATACATCCACTGTCAAGTTATCTATATGCTCTCTGATAGGCAAAAAAGATGCAGAAACGATATAACCGCTTTCCATTATCAGATATGGTACAGTCAACCAGAAAATTGTTTTTAAAAACCCGGATAATGGCTTTTCTATGTTCATTAAATATCCGGAAATTATAAGAAAGGCCGGTATATGAAACGTATAAACGATATTCTTAATATATGGATAACTATCTCCAATATATACAAGATGAAATGCAATCATTAACAATATGAAAATACATTTCAAAAAATCCAGTTCAGAGATTCTCTTAATCATATTGTAAAATAAACATTCTTATTTATCGAAATCCATTTTATAAACATTAGTTTCCTTTTTCTGAAAGCCAACAGATTGATAAAGTTTATTTGCCACAATCCTGGATGGTTTTGAAGTCAGCATCAACTTTGATTTTCCGTCTTTGGAAACTATTCTGATGGCTTCCTCAACCATCCTTTTTCCCAATGATTGTCCTCTCATATCCTCAGATATTACAACGTCTTCAAGCCAATATTTTTTCCCTGTAGGAGTTATATAATGCGCCAATGTGAACATACCTACAATAATATCATCATTATAAAGAAGATAAAGATTGCTGCACTCAGAAGATATAATATTATCAAAATCTGATTTTGTAAAATATACATCTCCGGATGTTAGTTGGGAAATAAGTTTGGAAACGGATTCCAATATAAATTCCGATGATTTTTCTACCTTTTCTATATGTAACATAATTATAAGTATTTGTTTTGATAAATATACATCATATTCACCGAAAGCAATGGAAAAACAAATGAACAATTCATTAAAATAAACCGTATAAACGCAAAAAATCCCCGAAGTATCTCTACCTCGAGGATCTCTCTTTCTAA
>OGCN01001593.1_pt1 | contig 28664 bp, 33 predicted proteins | sample 1570181 | NCBI WGS metagenome assembly OGCN01 (sample SAMEA4370584, study PRJEB24528) | human gut metagenome | reverse complement strand
ATTTCTCAGTGGAATCCGGCTCTGGCTCAGATCGATCCGCCTGCTGCAGATACGAAAGTGGAAATCAAGACGCCGAGCGAATGGGTTACGTATAAACCGTGGTGCTCCTACATCATCGGCCTCATGTTCCTGGCGTACCTGTTCTATCATTTCTTCATCCTCGGTCAATCCTTGGACATCAACGTCTTGAACTTCCTGTTCCTGACCTTGATCATCTGGCTGTACGGTTCTCCGGCAGCTATGCTGAAAGCTGTTAAGGCTTCCACGCCGGCAGCCTGGGGCGTTATCCTCCAGTTCCCGTTCTATGCCGGTATCTTCGGTATCATGAAATTTACGGGCCTCGTCGATACGATCGCCGCTTGGGTTATTTCCTTCAGCACGACGACGACGTTCCCGGCTATCGCTGCTATCCTGAGCAGTATCATCAGCTACTTCATTCCGTCCGGCGGCAGCAAGTGGGTTATCGAAGCTCCGTTCCTTATTCCTGCCGGCAAGGCCTTGGGCGTTCCCGATGCGCAGACCGTTATCGCCTACATGTTTGGCGGCGACTTGACTGCATTGGTTCAGCCGTTCTTCGCCGTACCGTTCATGGCAGTCTGCGGCTTGGAATTCAAGGACTTCGTCGGTTACAGCTTTGTAGCCTTCATCGTTTTGGCTCTTATCATGATCTTCGGCTTGACATTCGTTCCGTTTGCAGTCTAAGATTATAATAGAGAGCAGAGTATAGTGTAATACGAGTTAGTAATAATTAAAAATACATAAAAGAAGGAAGGTAAAAACACATGAAAAAATTCGAAGACATTAAGACGATTTGCAACCTCGGTTGCGGAACGATGGGTTTCGGCACAGCGATTGCTTTTGCAAAGAGCGGTTACGAAGTCAACATGTTCGGTCGTAAGGATGCCAGTATCGAACGGGCTATGAAAAATATCCACTTCACGCTGGACGTTATGAAAGCGAACGACCTCTTGACGGAAGAAGAAGAAAAAGGCCTCCTCAGCCGCATCCACGGCGTAACGACGCTGAAAGACGCTGCTGCCAACGCTGATTTCGTCATCGAATCGGTTGCAGAAGATCTGGATATCAAAAAAGCCGTTTACAAAGAAATGGAATCCTACTTAGGACCCGACGTTATCTTTGCTACGGACTCCTCCGGATTGTCCCCGACAGAAGTCGCGTCGGCTTTGGATCATCCCGAACGCTTCGTCGTCGCTCACTTCTGGAATCCTCCTCATCTGATTCCGTTGGTTGAAATCGTTCCGGGCGCTAAGACGAACCAGGAAACTGTCGACATTACATGGAAGCTCATGGAAAAAATTGGCAAAAAACCGGTTGCGCTGCTGAAAGAAGCTCCGGGCTTCGTCGGCAACCGCCTCCAGTTTGCTCTGCTTCGTGAAGCCCTGCACTGCGTAAAAGAAGGCATCGCTACGGCAGAAGCTGTCGACGCCATCTGCAAATACAGCATCGGCCGCCGCTTAGGCGTAACGGGCCCGATCGAAACGGCTGACTTCGGCGGTCTCGATATCTTCTACAACATCTCCGCTTACTTGAATGCCGACCTGGCTGACGACAAGGAAGCTTCCGATGTTATGAAGAAATGCGTCGACGAAGGAAACTTGGGCGCTAAGACCGGCACGGGCTTGTACAACTGGACTCCGGAAGATATTGACAGAATCAAACGGACGAGAGAAGAAGTCCTCATCGAATGGCTGAAAAAAGACGCATCTGGTCAGAAATTCTAAGGTTCAATCTGAGCTGTTGGATGTGCTGACGCGATGATGCAGCTGTCATCCCGAAACAGGGGAACTAGGTCCTGCTGTTTCGGGATGACTTTTTTTGTCAAAATGTTGTATACTATACGTGGTGTATACTATTAAAAAGCAAAGGATGAGAAACTATGGTAGAGTATAAAGACGTCTTGGGATTTGAACAGGAACCGTTGGAAAGCGCCGATTTCGCCAGCTTGAAAGAAGCCGTCGAAGAAGCGCGCCGCTGCCTGAACTGCGCCGTTCCGCAGTGCCGTAAGGGTTGTCCTATCAACAATGAAATTCCCCAGTTTATTCATGCGCTGGCTCAGGGCAACATCGGCGAAGCTGCCGAACACATCGCGCACAACAGCTGTCTGCCCGGCATCTGCGGCCGCGTCTGCCCGTGGGAAAAGCAGTGTGAAGGGGCCTGCGTATTGGGCAAAAAGGGAAAACACGTTGAAATCGGCAAGCTGGAACGCTTTGTAGCCGATAAATGCTTCGAAGGCGAATTGCTGCCCGTTCCTAAAAAGGGCGACGCCGTTGCTAAGGTCGCCGTAATCGGCAGCGGCCCTGCCGGATTGGCTGCCGCCCACGAGCTGCTTAGCCGGCAGTACGACGTAACGATTTTTGAAAGCGCTTCCGAGCCGGGCGGTATGCTCATGTTCGGCATTCCTTCGTTCCGTTTGCATAAAAAGCACGTATACCGGGAAATGGAATACCTGCAGCAGCTGGGCGCCGTCTTCCAATTCAATACGAAAATCGGCGCGGACAAACAAATCAGCGACTTGTTTGCCGAAGGATATGAAGCCGTCTTCATCGCTACCGGCGCGCCTGTAGGCTGGAATTTGGGCGTTGAAAACGATACGGTCGACGGCGTCGTCGACGCGCAGCATTTCCTGACCCAGGTTCAGCAGGTACAGCTCGGCCAGGCGAAGCAGGAAGACTTGCCGATTCAGCCCGGAGACGACGTCATCGTCGTAGGCGCCGGCAACGTGGCTATCGACGCGGCCCGCACGGCCCTGCGCCTGAAAGCCAACGTCACTATCGTATACCGCCGCGCAGAAAAGAACATGAAGTGCCTGCCCTCGGAATATGAAGCTGCGAAGGCTGACGGCGTCGCCTTTAAATTCTACTCGGCTCCGAAGGCCGTCGTAGGTCAGGACCATGTAGAAGGCCTGCAGTACGAAAAACAGCAGATTTTGGAAGACGCCACGATGGTGCCGACAGGAGAATTCGGCGTCGTGCCGGCTAATAAAATCATCGCCGCTATCGGCAACCGGCCGGAATTGGACTGCATGCGCCAGTTCAGCGTCGACATGAACGGTGACGGTTACATCTTCACGAAGGACGAACCGTACGGCATGACCAGCCAGACCGGTGTATTCGCCGCCGGCGACATCGTCCATAAACCGGCAACCGTCGTATTGGCTATGCGCGAAGGGAAGAAAGTGGCTGTCGGCATCGACCAGTATATAAAGGCCAAACACCTGATGGCTAAGTGTCAGTAAGAATCCGTATGAAAAAAATTCATTTCTTATAAAGATTCTTCATAATAAATAAATATGGAACGATAAAATTGCCCGATATACGCTGTAATTTGCTGCGTATATCGGGCAATTTTTATTTTCAGTAATATTGCATAACTATTCCTCATGACATGCCTTTCATTCTTGTCATGCCATGAAAAACATGGTAGCATAGCAATATGCCATAACGAGGGGGTATTTGCTTGGTATCTGAAGAATATGCAGTGATATTGAAAAAACTGATTACGATAACGGAAACGAAGAATTTAGTCTTGGCGAACATAACGGGATACGACGTGTCCTATATCAGCAAGTGGGTGAACGGCGTAAAATTGCCGGCGACGAAATATATCGAGCAGATCAATGAAAAACTGGCTAAGTGCTTCGCCGAATCAGTCATAACCAACGGGCAGATTGACGAACTGAGTACATTGTTTGCTGTCCCTGTGACGCGAGAAACGGCGGAGTTTGAAATATTGCAGCAGTTAAGCGCCTCCTATCGGTTTTCCATGAAGCATCACGGCCGCCACCGGCAGGAAGCTGCCGTGCCGGCGAAGGTCATTACGGGGAATCACGATGTCTTTCTATTTATGAATACAGTATTTAAGGAAAAGGTGCAGAACGCCAAAGAGGGAAGCAACCTGCTGATTTTAGGCGATTTCTGCACGCTGCTGGACATTGATTTCTGGAAATTTCTGGAATTTCCCAATGAGACGGCGCCGCACATTACGATTCACGTCGGCATCGATTTGGAAAAATTGTCCCGCGATACGAAATATACGGAGCAGCTGTACATTATTCTGGGAAAATACCTGAATTACGAGTTTAAGCTGTATCATTCCGACGTCTTAAAGCAGGGCAATACGATCATCATGGAAAATGAGTTCGTTATTCAATATTCCCTGCAGGGAGAGCGCAGTATCGGCATTTGTACCTATATTTCCGACGCGGCCCTGGTGCAGGATATTTATAACCGATTTTACGTCGGCTTTGCCAACCAGCAGGCAGCGCTGGCCCCGGTGAAAACCTTGGGAATCGAGGATATCGGGTTTCGGACGGCCTTTTATTCGTCTGACAAATATTTCTTTTTCCTGACAAACGGCGTCGATTTCCTGCTGCCGCCGCAGGCCGTTTCTGAATTTTTGACGGAAATCAAGGCGTCGAAGCAGGTGACGAGGCAGATCGGACAGCTGCAGATCATGTGGGATGAAATGATGGCCTCAGGCGAAGTGGAATTTATGCTGCCGATGACGTCGATTATCCGTTATATCGAAACGGGATATATGTTTTTTACCGATAAGGAATTCAAGATGAAGGCTCCGTATCGCAAGATGCACCTGCAGCATGCGCTGGATATTATGGAAAAAAATCCGAAAATTACCGTAGGCGTCATTCAGGCCTCCATGGAAATGTCGGAATATCAGGTGACGAATTTATCCTTTTATTCCAATTATACGGCCGCTTTTTTTAAGAAAAATCCTCAGTATATTCGCGAATCGGTATGCCCGTTTTACGTCGTAGCGAATAAAAAATTGGTTGAATGCTTCCATACCTTTTTCAGGCAAGTGAAGCAGATGCCTATGTACCATCATTATGCGTATACGGACATCCGGCAGAAGTACGAGCAGTATAAGGGATTTGTAGAGCGGACGATTGATTTGTACGAAGACGCGTAATTCCGTCAGGAGGAACGACTATGAACAAGACGATGCACGCAGGCTTTTTAGTGCTGTATTTTATTGCCCTCGTCCTGTCCGGCACGTCGCCGCTGTTTGCGGCAGGCGCCGCCCTGGTGTTCTTTTTAGTCACGTCCTTTCAGGTGCTGAAAATGATCGTCGTCCTGGCCGTGATAATCGGCGGGCTGTGCGTCCTCTTTCCCTTTTTGGCTCCCGTGGCCTTTATACTGGCCGTCGTATTTTTTGTGCTGCGCATACGGTTTATCATCCGAAATATATACGCCATTTTGGCCGGGGCTTACATGTACGGCCTTCTCGCCGCCTTTGGCGCGTCCCATATAGGTCTTCTCGGCTATGCGGCGTATGCCTTGACTGCGGCGGCAGTCCTCGTGCTGCATGTCATATTAAAATGGCTGTATCGAATGGGCTATACGACGAAGCAGGCCTTCGGCATTATGGGCTTGGTGCCGCTGCTGGTCGTCGCTTTTGTCTTGCCCTTCTTAAAAATCCCTGTTGTTCACGGCGACGTAGTCGTAAGTCCCGACGTATATCCTGACGCTGCGCCGCCCCCCGACGTCGTCCACAGCGGCGTTGCAGTCCGTCCTGCTGCATATCCGGGAACTGCGGCTTCTCCTGACGTCGTTCACGATGGTATTATCGTACGGCCTCCTATATATCCTGATACCGTTCACAGCGGCATTACCGTGCATCCCGGCGTATATCCCAGCGCCGGAGTGTCCTATGACGCCGTTCATGGGGCTCACGTCAACCATTCCTCTTATATAAATCCCTATGCCGACGAGCCTACGGTGACGGTCCGGCCGTATATTAAAGGTGACGGAACGGTTGTAAAAGGCCATGTCAGGACGGCTCCCGACGAAGTGGAATCGAATAATCTTTCCTACAGAGGGTAAGAACATACCGGGAATTTCCCATAGCTCCCTTGCGAGGACGGCACGGTCGTCTGCCGTAAGGGAGCGTTTTTGCATTGGAATATACAAATCCCCTCGTTACCGATAGGGACAGGTAACGAGGGGATTTACGCTGATGCAGGCAGCGTGAGCCGTTATTCTGCCCAGTCGCCGTGCAGAAAGACGGGTACTTCGCTGCCGTCGGCTTTGATGCCTGTAATGGACAGATCCGGCGAGCCGACCATGAAATCGACGTGAATCATGGAATCATTCAGTCCGGCCTGCGCCGTTTCTTCCTTCGTCATTTCCGCTCCGCCGGCCAGGCAGGTCGGATAGGACGCGCCGAGCGCTAAGTGGCACGACGCGTTTTCATCGAATAAGGTTTCATAAAAGAGGATATTCGATAGGGAAATGGGCGAATGGTAGGGAATGAGGGCGACTTCGCCGAGGCGGCCCGCTCCTTCGTCGATGGCGACGAGCTTCTGCAGGACGTCGTCGCCTGTTTCGGCATGGGCTTCGACGACCTTGCCGTCTTTAAATACGAGGCGGAACTTGTCGATGACGTTGCCGTTATAAACCAAGGGCTTTGTGCTGTATACGACGCCGTCTACGCCGTCGGCGCAGGGAGCCGTGTAGATTTCTTCCGTCGGGATATTGGCGTTGAAGGAGATGCCGCTGGCAGATGTTTCTGCGCCGCCCTGCCAGATATGCTTCTCCGGAAGGCGGATCGTCAGGTCTGTGCCGAGGGAGTTCGTATAGCGCAGCGCAGAGAAATGCTGCTCCGTCATCCACTGACGGCGGGCTGCCAGGTTGGCGAGATGAGCGTCCCAGTCCGCCAGGGGATCGGCTCCGTCGGCGCGGGACGACTGGAGAATCTGGTTCCACAAGGCGTTATAAGCTGCATCGTCTTCCAATTGGGGATATAAAATGGATGCCCAGACCTTGCTGGGAACGGCGGCGACGAGCCACGTCGTCTTGGAAGCCATCATGCCGTCGATATATTCTTTTAAGGCTTCATTCTGCGCTTTCTGCCAGGCAAAGATCTTCTTTGTGTCGATGCCGCTCATGAGGTAGGGATTGGCTGAAATGAGGCTTAAAAAAGCGGCGTTTTGGCGGTAGTAGGACAGGCTGAATTCGCGCCGCCATTCGGGAAAGGATTCAAACTGTTCCTGGCCTTCGTATTCATAGCGCAGGCGGGCCGTATCGTCGCAGCGCCAGTTGCATACGACTTGCGACGCGCCGCAGATATAGGCTTCCTTGGTCAAAATCGTTACGAAAGCGCTTGATTCGACGGGGGCGTTGACGACCAGGATTTGGCCCTTTTGCAGGTTCAGGCCCTTGGTCAGCAGGATATTGGCATAGACGGCCAGTTGTTCATTTGTTGGCATGAGAATCACTCCTTAATGTTGAAATGCTGTGTGACGCCATAAGCGGTAATTCAGGGCGCTGGAATTGATGATCAGGCTGATGACGAAGCACAGCCAGTATCCGTACGGCCCGTACGGCGTCAAATGGGCGCAGGCGTAGCCTAAGGGAATGCTAATGAGCCAGTAGGTGACGAAGGCGATGTACGTAATGACCTTGACGTCCTTATAGCCGCGCAGGATGCCCTGGACGGGCGTGCCGGCCGCGTCAAGAAAGACGAAGGCCATGGCGTATACGAGAAATTTGCGGATAGCCGCGAAGGTATCCGCATCGTGGGTAAACAGGCTGCTGATCGGGTCCAGGAACAGGTACGTCGCCGTAACGGTCACCGTCGCCATGGCAAAGGCCGTCATCTGGCAGAGGAGGGCGTACTGGCGGGCGCCGGCAAAATTCTTAGCGCCTACTTCGTAGCCGATGACGATAGTCGCTGTCAGGCTGACGCTCCAGGGAATCGTATAGGTCAGCGTGGCGTAGCTGATAGCCGCCTGATTGGCTGCCAGATACAGCGTCCCAAACTCGGCCATGAGGAGGCCGACGATGCTGAACAGGCTCGTTTCGCAGAATACGGCGATAAAGATGGGGATGCCCAGCTGCAGCTGGTGATAGCAGTGGGCCCAACTGACGGGGCGGGGCTTCGTCCAGATGGCATAGGAGCGAAAGGGCTCCTTCCATTGGAATACGGCGGCAAAGATGAAGAAGGCGATCCACGAGGCGATTGTCAAGGCGTAGCCCGTGCCGATGCCGCCCATGGGAGCGATGCCCAGTCCGCCGAAGATGAGGAGGCGGAACAGGAGTACCGTGACGACCATATGAAATACGATGATGGCCATAGAAATATGAGTCATGCCGTGGGCGTCGACGACGTAGCGCATCGTCGCCATGAGAAACATAGGCAGAATGCCCAAGGCCAGAGCAAACAGGTACTCGCCGGCAATGTAGCGGACAGCCGGTTCCAGTCCCATAAAGTCGAGAAAGGGCGGCAGGACGAGGCTGCCCAGGGCGATGGCGACGACGGTAAAGAAGACGGCGATATACAAGCTCTGGGCGATATACATGGGAATGCGGCTGTCCTTGCGGGCTCCCCGCAGCTGGGAAATAATCGGCGACACGCCGAAAAAGAGGCCGCAGACGCCGGCGAAGATGGGCACCCAGATGTTGACGGCGACGGCGACGCCGGCCAAATCGACTGTGCCGGCCTGGCCGCTGAAGATGCTGCTGAATACGCTTGTGCCTATTTGCGCTACCTGCGTGAATAGGAGGGGGAAAAATAAAATAAGAAAATGTCTAAACTGTGAAAACTGGGGGAACTGCATAGGGCCTCCTTGAGAATAGAAAAACAAGGCCCGTCGTATTCGGCGGGCCTTGTCAGCATTTACATTATTTTCCCATTGCGTTGACTTTAGCAGCCAGGCGGGACTTTTTGCGAGCTGCGTTGTTTTTATGGAGAACGCCTTTCTGAGCGGCGCTATCGATTACACTGCTTGCTTTATCAAAGGCTTTCTTTACAGCGTCGGCATCACCAGCGGCAATTGCTTCAGTCGTGCGGCGGATAGCCGTATGAACGGAAGATTTTACTCTGGAGTTAGCTGCGTGACGAGCTGCGTCCTTTTCCATGGATTTGATGTTGGATTTAATTTGCGGCAATTGATTCACCTCCCTAAATTACAAGAACACTAGAAAGTATTCTATCATATAGAGCGCTAAAAATCAATATATTTTTGTAATTTAGTTAGATTTTGCCTTCCGATCCGAGAACGCATTTGATCTTATGCGCTACGATGTCATGGACGAACTGGCGGCCGTCCGTGAGGTACTGGCGCGGGTCGAAATGATCGGGATGCTGCGCCATGTGCTGGCGGATACCGGCGGTCAGGCCCAGGCGGAGGTCGGAGTCGATGTTGATCTTGCAGACTGCCATGGAAGCGGCTTTGCGGAGCTGGTCTTCGGGAATGCCGATGGCGTCGGCCAAGTTGCCGCCGTTGGAGTTGATGATCTTAACGTATTCCGGAACGACGGACGAAGCGCCGTGCAGTACGATGGGGAAGCCGGGCAGGCGTTTGGAAACTTCTTCGAGGATGTCGAAGCGCAGCGTCGGCGGAACGAGGACGCCCTGTTCGTTGCGCGTGCACTGTTCCGGTTTGAATTTATACGCGCCGTGGCTGGTGCCGATAGCGATAGCCAGGGAATCGACGCCGGTGCGGGTTACGAATTCTTCTACTTCTTCCGGACGGGTATACGAAGCTTCATGAGCGGCGACTTTTACGTCGTCTTCAATGCCGGCGAGCTGGCCTAATTCGCCTTCTACGACGACGCCGTGGGCGTGAGCGTATTCGACGACTTTTTTCGTCAAGGCGATGTTGTCTTCAAACGAATGCTTGGAGCCGTCAATCATGACCGACGTAAAGCCGCCGTCGATGCAGTCCTTGCACGTTTCAAAGTCTGCGCCGTGGTCGAGGTGAAGGGCGATGGGCAGGTCGTTCGTTTCCAGAGCCGCTTCTACGAGGTGTTTCAAATATGCCGGTTTAGCATATTTTCTGGCGCCGGCCGAAGCCTGAAGAATAATAGGGGATTTCAGTTCGGCAGCTGCTTCCGTAACGCCCTGAACGATTTCCATGTTGTTGATGTTGAACGCTCCGATGGCGTAGTGTCCTTCATAGGCTTTCTTAAACATTTCTGTGGTTCCGACTAATGGCATTTGGCATACCTCCTAAAAATAAATGAAATTAATGAAGCCTTGCGTATATGTAATTCCAGCCGGCCTGGCTGACAAGGCGCGCCATATCAGCAGGGAGGGGGGAATTGACCGAAATAAGCTGTCCCGTCATGGGATGGACGAACTGCATGGCGTAGGCGTGCAGCGCCTGCCGCGTCATGAGGGCCCGTGAACCGCCGTACAAGTCGTCGCCGACCAAGGGATACCCGAGGTAGGCGCTGTGTACGCGAATCTGGTGGGTCCGGCCCGTGTGCAGGCAGACGCTGACCAGGCTGTAGGCGTCGCCGGCGGCCAGGCAGGTGAAATCCGTATGGGCCGGTTTTCCTCCGGCCATGACCTGACGGGTAATGATGCTGTCCGGGCAGCGGCCGATAGGGCTGCGGACAGTGGCGAAGGGGCTGGGAAAGCGGCCTTCCGTCAACGCCATGTACAGCCGTTTATAAGCTGTCTCTTTTTTGTCGAATTGGGACTGCACCTGCGGTTCTTTGGCAATCATGCACAAGCCCGACGTATTCTTGTCCAGGCGGTGCATCGGGTGGTACGAGCAATGCTGGCGGCTTTGTTCGTAGTAGTACGCCACGGCGTTGGCCAGCGTACCCTGCCGCACGGCTGCCGTCGGATGCATGAGCAGGCCTGCGGGCTTGTCGACGACGAGGAGGTAGTCGTCCTCGTAGGCGATAGACAAAGGGATGGGCTCGGGCGAAAACGAATTGACCTGAGGCAGGTCGACGCGGACTACGTCGCCCTCATAGACAAACTGCGTTGTCGAAGCAATCTGGCCGTTGACCGTGCAGACGCCGTTGCGTTTGATGCGGCGGCGCAGCGTTGACGATACGCCGAAATGGCGCAGCGCTCCGAGAAGGCTCGTGGGCCTGGATAGCGGGCCTACTGTAAAATGAATCATTATACCATCCTTTAATACAAATCTAAGATTATTCATCTATATTATACAAAATGGTAAAAAATAAATCTATACATTTCTAGGTTCCCCCGTCAATTTGCAAATAAAATTAAATGGAAAAGAACGTTGACCGATGGGCAGGGAATGTATTATGATAGGAGCGTTGCGGATTTTTTGCAGGTCTCCTGTTTTTTTCGCGGTTTGGAAATAAAAGAAGGATTTTGGCCGGGCCATAGAGAATATATTATCGTCGGAATAATTAAAGGTACAGGTGATTGGCGTGAGGAGATTTTCCAGTGAATTCATTGAACAGGTGCGGCAAGCCAACGACATCGTCGGCGTCATATCAGGGTATGTGTCCCTAAAGCGCCAGGGACGGAATTTTTGGGCCTGCTGTCCTTTTCACAGTGAAAAAACAGCGTCTTTCAGCGTCGCCGCTGATAAAGGTTTTTTTTATTGCTTCGGCTGTCATGCCTCGGGCGACGTATTTAAATTCATTATGATGCAGGAGCACGTTTCTTTTTCCGACGCCGTGACGATGCTGGCCGAGCGGGCTCATATCCCCCTGCCGGAAATCCAGAAGTCGGCTGAGGAAATCGAACGGGAACGGCTGGCAGGCCGCTTGTATCAAATCAATGAAATGGCCGGGAATTTTTTTCATAATTGTCTGACGAAAACTCATTACGGAGAACCGGGACTGGCCTACTTTCACAAGCGCCGCGTATCCGACGGGACGATCCGGGAATTTAAGCTCGGTTTCGCGCCGGACAGCTGGAATAAGCTGACCGATGCCTTCATGAAAAAAGGCGTGTCGGGAAAGGATTTGGTGCTGTTGGGACTGGCAAAGGAAAAGAACGGCCGTTTTTACGATGCCTTCCGCAATCGGGTTATTTTTCCCATACGGGACGGCCGCAGCCGCATTGTCGGATTCGGCGGCCGCGTGCTGGACGACAGCCGGCCGAAATACCTGAATTCTCCCGAAACGCCTATATTTAATAAACGCCGCTTATTATTTGCCATGGATCTGGCTCACAAAGCCATTTATGAAGAGGGAAAGGCGGTCCTCGTCGAAGGCTACATGGACGTCGTAGCAGCTCACGACAAGGGCATACGCAACGTCGTAGCCTCTCTGGGCACGTCGTTTACGCCGGAGCAGGCCCGCCTGCTGCAGCGGCAGGCCGACGAGCTGGTACTGTCCTACGACATGGACGGCGCCGGCCGGCAGGCGACGCTGCGGGCGATGGAGATCGTCCGCGGCATGGGCCTGCGGATACGCGTCGTGTCGCTGCCCCAGGGAAAGGACCCGGACGAATATATTAATTCAGCCGGGCCGGAAAAATTTAAAGAAGCCGTTGCCAACGCGCCCAACGCTCTGGACTACATGCTCCAGACGGCGCTGCGCCAATACGATGGCACGACGCTGGAAGGAAAATCCTCTATTACGGCCATGGTTCTTCCCGTCGTGGCGACCGTAGACAACCGGGTCGTTTTAGACGGCTTTTTAAAGAAAATGGCCAGGCAAATACAAATTGATGAAACAGCTGTCCGCAGCGAATTTAATAAATACGTGGCCAAGCATCCGGAATTAGGCCAGCAGCAAGTCGTCATATCGCCGACAGTGTTTCATGAAAACGCGGCGGCCCGTGGACAAGGCTCCATGGCTGTGGCGGAAGAAAATATTCTGCGCTTCTTGTTGGAAAAACCGTCGGCATGCGAACGCATCCGGCAGAAAATCGATATCGCCTTTTTTATGGATGAACGCCGGCGCCGCATATATCAAACCATTTTAGACGTCTACGCCTCGCAGGGGGCCTATGCCAAAGCGGATATTCAGCAGCGCCTGACGCCGGAAGAGGCGGAAGAAGTAGCGCGGATTATGATTTTGCAGGACGTCCCTATGGACGAAGCCGTGCTGATGGATTATGTCAGGCGGTTCCGCTTAGCCGAGCTGCAGAAGCAGTATATCGAGCACAGCCAAAAAGCGACTGCGTACAGCCGCAATAACGACCAGCGGGTTATAGAAGAATTAGCAGCATGCAAGCGAATAAACGAAGAAATCAAGAAGTGGTCTTAGGAGAAAGGAGCTTGTACGTCATGGTAAAAACGACAGATGCAGTTGAAAATACAATAGAAAAGAAGGCCGGCGCGAAGAAAAGTACAGCGAAGAAAGCGCCGAAACGCAAAACGAGCAAGAAAAAAGAACCGGCAAAGCAGATGAGCGAACAAGAACGCCGTGAAATCGTCTTGCAGCACATTAAGCAGCTTCTCCAAACGGGCCAGAAAAAAGGCTGTCTCACGTATACGGAAATCATGAACGTCATGGAAGAGGACGACCTGTCGCCGGAACAAATCGATAAGATGTACGAGCTGTTTGCCGATAAGGGCATCGACATTATCGGTGAAGACGATTCCCTGAACGACAACGACGACCTCAACGTCGACGACGACGGCGAACCTGTTCCCGATCTGCACAACGTCGATTTAAGCGTTCCCGAGGGCATCAATATCGACGACCCTGTCCGCATGTATTTGAAGGAAATCGGCCGGGTACCCCTCCTGTCGGCGACGGAAGAAATCGCGTTGGCCCAGGCTATCGAGCGAGGCAATTCGCCCGACGCGACGGAAGAAGAATTAAAAGCCGGAGCTATGGCCAAGAAAAAACTGACCGATGCGAACTTGCGCCTCGTAGTCAGCATTGCCAAGCGGTACGTAGGACGAGGCATGCTGTTCCTCGACCTCATTCAGGAAGGCAATCTGGGCCTCTTGAAAGCCGTCGACAAATTCGATTACAGCAAGGGCTATAAATTCAGTACCTATGCAACATGGTGGATTCGCCAGGCCATTACCCGGGCTATTGCCGACCAAGCCCGGACGATACGCATTCCCGTCCACATGGTCGAAACGATTAATAAGCTCATCCGCATTTCCCGGCAGCTCCTGCAGGATAAAGGCAGAGAGCCCCTGCCGGAAGAAATTGCCGAAAAGATGGATATTCCCGTAGAACGCGTCCGGGAAATCATGAAGATTGCCCAGGAACCGGTATCGCTGGAAACGCCTATTGGCGAAGAAGAAGACTCCCATTTGGGAGACTTTATCGAAGACTCCGAAGCGATTGCCCCGGACGACGCTGCGTCCTTTATTTTGCTGAAAGAGCAGATTGAAGACGTGTTTTCCTGCCTGACAGACAGGGAACGCAAGGTCCTGTACCTGCGCTTCGGCTTGAAGGACGGCCGCCCCAGAACGCTGGAAGAAGTAGGCCAGCATTTCAACGTCACGCGCGAACGAATCCGCCAGATTGAAGGCAAGGCCCTCAGCAAGCTGCGCAATTGGGGCAAGCGGGAAAAGATTAAAGATTTTCTTTAATCCTTAACTTGACGAGTCTACTTTCTTATCGTATAATTACTTGGTAAGGGTTTTACCTTACCTTTAGGGCCTATAGCTCAGCGGTAGAGCCCCCGGCTCATAACCGGTTGGTCCCTGGTTCAAATCCAGGTGGGCCCACCAGATTATGCATACTCGAACACGGTAATACCGCGTGGTTGTCGAGTATTGGAATATCTTTGTTGTAATTGTATTGAATTTCAATATGATCATCAAAGACTATGATACGGCGAATGAAAGTTTCGAACATATCGAGCTTGCATTCGTCGTATTTTTTTATTTTCTTCAAAAATGATGTGAGATAGTATTCGACGAATTCTTCCGTTATAGTAAACGCTTTTGCGATTAGCTTTTCTTTAGAAATGGCTTCTTGTAATTCTAACACTTCATGTTCGTATCGTTCGATATTATTTTTTATTGTTTCGGAAAAAATGCCTTGCTCAATGGCTTTGATGGAATTTGTTAGCTTTTTCTGCACTTCTTCCATCTCTTTTTCTAATCGCTCTACTATGCCGCTATCTTTGTTCTTTTCTTGGAAAGCTGCGACCTGTTTTGCAATTGATTTTATAGAGTTGGGTGCGGAGAGAATTTGAATGGTCGTGTCTAATATAGCTTTTTCCAATTCGTCCCGGCGTAAGTTTTTCGAACTGCATTTTTTGTCCAAACGCTTGCTTTTCTCGGAACCGTTGTTTTTGGATGAGCATGTGTAGTAATAATACTTGTTGCCATTGCGAGAAGTGCCGCTGACGCCCGTATAAGCGCATCCGCAGAGACCGCAATATATTTTACCTACCAACGCATAGTTAGCGCTTTTAGGGGAAACTAGGCCGGTTCTCTTACGTTTATTAAACATACGTTGTACAGCGTCGAAATCAGCGAGGGAAACCATTGGGGGAACGTAATTTTTAAAGACTTGCCCCTGATAGTTAAATGTCCCGATATAAATAGGATTCCTGGCTATATGGGACAAACTATTTCGTGTCCATGGTTTATTAAATGATGTGCGATAGCCTTTTTCATTCAAGGTCTTTACGATTGATGAGTATTTTTGCCCAGAGGCTAGTAGAGAAAAAATGAGGCGAACGCCAGAGACTTGTTCATGGTTAAAGTGCAGATGCTTATCAGGTCCTAGGTAAAAGCCATAAGGGATATTACCGCCGGGCCATTTGCCATTTATTACATTTTCCAACATGCCTCGTTTTACTTTTTGAGCGAGATCTGCTAAAAAATATTCGGAGCAGCCTTCAATGACCGACTCTAATATGATGCCCGACGGATCGTCTGCGATTTTTTCCTTGGCGGATAAAACTCGGACTCCGTTTTTTTTGAGTTTGTACTTGTAGACAGCTGAATCGTACCTGTTGCGCGAAAACCGGTCCAACGTATAAACTATTACATAATCAAAGGCATGCTTGCTGCTATCTTCAATCATTTTCAGAAAATCGGGCCGGTTAACCGTTTTTGCAGAAAAAGCTCTGTCTATATATTCGTGGATAATTGACAAATTATTTTGGGCAGCAAATGCTTTACACTCTCTAATTTGCCCTTCAATGGATTCTTCTCTCTGTCTATTTGACGAATATCTGGCGTAAATGACGGCTGTTTTTGTCATTGATTTTCACCTCTCTTTTTTGATGCAACATGATGATATTGGCTAAAAAGCTAATTGACGAGGCCCATATAAAACCGTATAATAGATATAGAAAAGGTGTTGCCGGTAACGGTCAGCCCCAATGATTAAGAGATTTGAAAAACCGCCTAACGTTGGAAGCCGAAGGCGGTTTTTCTTATGCTTTGATACAGAGGATTAACGTTATTAGTAAGACTAAGAACGCGAAAAAATCGAACTGTGTCATACGCATCGCCCCTTTCCGGGGCTAGGATTGACCGCCTACCATTCTGGCAACACCTAGGATTTCATTATATAGGAGAGCCTAGATGTTGTCAAAATGGTGAAATCAAGGCGAATTATGCATGTAGTGTAACTGCATGCGTTTTTTATTTACTGATTATGTCCATTAAATTATTGATGATAAATTGAGTCAGCGACCAAGGAGTTCCTTAGAAAGTATGAAATCGGGTACGATGCGTTTTCTGAACAATCAAATATCATCAATCAGATATAATAATTGTAAAATTTATCTGTAAAAGGGTTTATTATAGCATTTTATGAAATAAAAATTTGCTGCTTCGCTATAAGCAGTTGTTGATATATGCGTTTTAGCTGAGACATCTATAATTGCTGATGGTTTGTTTTCTATTTTTAATAATGTACCGTCGGGAGAATAGGCTGAAATATTTAATCCCTTTACACGTACTTTACGAGTACTGTAATCGTAATAAAATAAATTTGTTGTAGCAAATATTTCTGGAGATCCAAAAAATTCGTAAAACATTTTACCTTCAATAATGTAATATGGAGGCTCATATCGTATAGATTTAGTTGAGTTTGAGTCAACATAAATATTTGCTTCTATATCGGACATAATTTTTACATAATTCGAATTATTTAAAAACGACGCAAAAATTGTGCAGCATTGCAAGAGAAAGAAAATTATAATACTGAATATAATTTTTTTCATACGAGTAGCACCTCCAATAGTATGAGTTGTCCTTAAATTTTATTATCAATACATCCGACAATATGCAGTTTTATTGGACTATCTATTCTAAAGAAAAAACAACATAATAAAGTTTTTCGTTTATAGGGGAGGAAGAAATAGGAAGCCATTTTAACGAATATAACGGGGGTCGATTAGGTGATCCATATGCTTCCAAAAATTTTCCTTTTGCACTATAAATTTCTAAATTATAAACAGTAGAAGTTTTATTTTTCTCATTTAAAATTACATCTGCAATTAAATAGCTCTTATCTCCTGTTATTTGTTTGTAACGTATAAAACCCAAACCAGAAGATACCTGGATAGAGCTGCGATCTATATATATTAATGAGTTATCACTTGTGTGCCCTAAAAGCTGCCAATTAGTTGCTAAAACGGGAGCTATAGCAATGATATTTAATAACAATATAATTAAAATTTTTTTCATGACAATTCTCCCTTCTTAATCTAATATTGTGACTATTTATTAAGTAGATTTAGCATATAGGGAAAAAGCATTTTTGGTAGCATATCAAAAAATATAAATCTGCTATTGATTCAACTATTGTGCCAGGTTCAATCTTATTCATAACTTCGTCTTTATCTGTGTACTGTAACAATTTACCATCAGATGAATAAGTTGAAAAACCAATAGGTTTATAATATGCTTCTTTCTTTTCGTCATTGTAATAAAAAAGAACAGTAATACTTCCAATAGCTTGTAATTCAAAATTTTCACTGAATATCTTGCCCTTAATGACATAGTAGGGAGGTTCATAACGTATTGATTCAGGCGTATTTTTTTCGATATATATATTGTCCTTCATTGATGCGTCTATTTTGATATAATTAGGATTATTATTCAGAAAAGATGCCCATGAAATGTTCCAAGGAATAATAAAAAAAAGTAAAAACAATAATATCTTTTTCATGAAAAGACCCCTCCATAGAAAAACGTTTTATAAAATTTGTATATCAAAATAATAAGTGCGATTCTCTTAAACTTTGCTACTTTTGAGGCTTATAGGACGAATCACAGGTATAGAGACCATCGATATGTTCATATAAATCTGGTTTTATATGGTTATATAACGGGTCCAGAATAAAATCTATTCCTTCGCGTCGAGCCAATTTTGCAGCGGGAACGAAATCGCTGTCTCCGGAGATCAGGATGATCCGTTCCACTTGTTTTTTATAAGCCAGTGATGCAATATCAATTCCTATTTTTATATCGACGCCTTTTTGGTCAACATTGATGCTAAAATCATTTTCTGTTAATTCATCAATGGATTTGGTGCCTGCAATGATTTTTCTAAAAACTTGTGGCCGTATATTAAAATGTGCTTGTTCATCGGATAATTTGCCAAGGCGAAGTGCAACTTTGCGTTTTTTACGTAATTCTTCAAAAAAATCAGTAGTCCAAGTGAATAAATCTGTTTTTCCGAAATCAATAGTTTTCTTTAATAATGGATGATAAACCTTCTTTTCCATTGGAGGGCAGTCATAGTAAAAAATTCTATATAATTCATTGCTTTCTGAAGAAAAACGATTTAAATGCCGGTAACAATACTGAATCAATTCATTAGCACGATCCTGAGCTGTTTTTTCGCCTAAACAAGCCTGGGCTCGGCGTCGATAAAATCCACCATCAATCATTATGGCAACTTTCATAAAAGGATACCTCCTAAAAATAAAAAAAGTCCTTGGATTCGGCGCACTCCCTATAATTGGACGGCTTACTACCAAGGACACTATTAACACTTATATGATTGTGTAAATAGTATAAGTCCTCGTCATACATTTGTCAAGCTATTCTTGATTAGTAATTCATCCAACTTATCATTCATTTTTGAAATTGACAAAAATTATATTGCCTCGTTTTCTTTCACTTTAGGTTGCACGGCTTTATATTGAATGTCTAAAATTGTATCTACCGTCTCTTTTCCTTCAGGGGAAATGAGACGGTATTTTTGTATGAGTGAAAACTCTTTTTCCGTAATAGCGTCATTATTATTTGCTAGGTGGTCTGCGGAAATAATTTTTCCATTAGCAAGACCATCTACGCTAATTCCAAAATGTTTACAGATCGTTATTATATTTCCTATACTTGCATTTACTATGCCACGTTTCAAAATACTCACTACAGTGCCATAAGGAATGCCAACAGCTATACTAAATTGGCGAATACTTTTATATTGCGATAAAATTAATTCCTTTAATTCATCTTCAATAGTCATTAAATCACATCCTTAAATTTAGTATATCCATTAATTTACGAAAAATCAATAAAAATTACTGAAAATTCAGAAATAAATATTGACATTAACGAAAATTCATTTATAATAAAGCTAAATTAATGAATTTTCGCAGATTGGAGATGAAAAAATGTATCCGAACTTAGAAGCAGAATTAAAACGTAGAAAAATAAGAAGGGTAGATTTGGCTAAAAGCTTGAATTTAGCTTTATCCACTGTAGTAGAAAAATTATCAGGAAAAAGTGACATAAGTTTAGCATTAGCACTTCAAATTAAGCAATTATTGGAAGTTGATATGCCGCTTGAAATATTATTCAAAGAAGAAAAGTAATCAAATGGTGAAGATAGCCAAAATGGATATTGACAATATTGTAGGCCAGTTACGATGTCATGGATACACACAAACTCTGTTGGCAGCAGAGCTTAGTGTATCCGTCACACTGATAAATCGGGTTATCCACGGAAAAACTAAGAGTAAGCGTATTCAACAAAAGATTGCCGATATTATCGGCGAGGACATCGAAACTATCTGGCCTAAATAGCAGGTTTAAAAAATAAACCTTAGTTTAAGTATAAGTCAAACTATGTTTGGCTGCAATACTTAAAAAAGCGACATGAAATGAGGTGGCTTGTATGACGGAACTGGAAGCCGCGATGGCACGGCCGGTCAATGAGAATGAACTGAAGGTACGGTTTGAGTTCTTTTGCAAAAGCATGATAAACGCTGCCCGGGACCCGGAGGTCCAGGCAGATTACCAGCAGTGGCTAAAAGAAAAGAGACAGCGTGAACAGCAGGAAGTTTTATAGGTGATGAAATGCGAATAAAAGTTGAAATAAATGGTAAGACATTGACTTTTACGGAGGCTGTCTGGCACGATGGCCAACTGCTGGGATACAACGACAACGATGTGATCCAGATTGCTACCGGTAAAGAAGGAATCGCTATCCGGGTGATATCCAAATTTGATTTCCCGGACAGTAAATTATAAGGAGGAATGTATATGATGAACGATACTGAAGCCCGTGCGTATGGGGCCATAGATGATGAAGACGTTTTTATGCCTGGCGAGCTTGAAGATTTGCTTTCTGATTTTTGGGAAGATGAAGGGGAGGTGACCAGTCATGGCGATGCCGAATAAGCTGGAAGAGCAGCGGAAGCAACTGGTAGATAAGATTGTCGCTGATATGGAAGCCGGCAAGGCCTTTTTCTGGGAACCGGGATATACGGCACACCGGATGGTCAATGCCGTGACTGGCAAACCCTACCGCGGCGGCAATGCCATATCCCTGATGGCTGCGTCTGAAGCCAAGGGATATGATGATCCGCGCTGGTGTACCTTTAATCAGGCCAAGGAAAACGGCTGGCATGTGAAAAAAGGCGAAAAAGGGACGGCCATCGAAGTTTGGAAGGCCTATGAGATAGAGAAAAGCGATGAAAGGGCGGCGGATAGCGAAGAGCCGGAAAAGGAAACGCGCTATTGGCGGGTTGCCGGTTATACCGTTTTTAATGCCAAGCAGATAGACGGCATTCCGGCTTTGCCGGAACGTACACCTGAAGAAATCGCCGCGGAACGGAAAAAGCAGATCGCCGAGCTGGAGCTGTTGATCAAAAACAGCGAGGCTGCGATTTATCATGACCAGACTGGCGCCAATTTTTATAGTCCTTCTGACGATACGATTCACGTTGTACCACAGGATGAATTTAATTCCATTGATCAGTATTATGCTACGGTTAGTCACGAAATTGCTCACAGTACAGGGGCGGAACATCGGCTGAACCGGAATATAAAAAATGTGTTTGGTACCAAGGACTATGCAAAAGAGGAGCTTCGGGCTGAAATGGCCTCTATGTTTATTCAGCAGGAGTATAATATCCGATTCGATGAAAAGCATTATAAAAACCATGCGGCCTACCTAACCAGCTGGGCGCAGGTTTTGAAACGGGACCCGAATGAGCTGTACCGGGCAGCCCGCGACGCAGAGAAGGCCGTTGATTACATGAAGGCCCGTATGATAGAGCGGGATTTGAAGAAGGAAGAAACGAAGGAACACGCTGTGCAGATGCCGGCTGAACGGGAGGCTTTAAAAACGACTCCCCAAGAACGGCAGCGGCATAATATCCAACGGACGATTGAGCTTAAGCCCCGGAGACGACGCGTCGTGGCAAGGCGCAGTCCTGCTAAGGAACGAGGCAGGGAACGCGCTTTGAGCCGGTAGGAGGTGAGATAATGAAGATGGAAAAAAGAAACTGGCCGGATAATTTATTTCCTGACATTGAAGAAGGTGGCATGAGAGATAGAAACGGCCGGATATATTTTTACCGGCTGGGATTGGATTTCATGTTAGACGAAACCATTGAATGGCTGGAAGAAGAGGATAAAAGCCAGATATACGCCTATTTCTATTTAAAGTTGTGCCTGGCGTTTCTGCGCAAAGATGGACTGATTCAGCGGAATGTCGGAGAACGGAAACTTCCGTGCAGCATGGAGTATATCGCCCATAAAACACGGGTGCCAGTACATATAGTAAAGCAAGGGCTGCCAAAACTTGAACATGTCGGATTGATTAAAAAGATGGAAGACGGGCGATATTATATACCGACGCTGTTGGAACATCTGGGCTCTGAATGTGATGCTGCAAGAAGGATGCGCCGTATGCGTTCCCGGCAAAAATGCAAGGCGGGAGGGGTAGAATGAAAAAAGAGCTGCGAATTAGAAATGATTTTTTCGATCAGGACTGTATCAACTGGATATTAAGCCAGCCCAACGGCAGCTTATATGTGCTGTTATACCTTCACTTGTGTTGCTTATCCTTACATGAGCCTGCAATACCCTATAATGTGCAATGGATTCAAGCGCATACGCCTATTTTGCTCGATAATAACGTCATTGATTCAGGTATACAACTACTGGCAAAAGCTGGTTTGCTGGAAGTTAACGATGCGTCGCTAGTATTGCCTTCCTCAACCTCAATCATTGTTAGGAGGGCAATATGAGCAACAATAAAAAATATTATTTTATGAAAATAAAAGATGATTTCCTGGACAGGGACGATATCAAATGGCTCATGAGCGAGCCAGATGGTCCGCAGTATGTCTGCCTATATTTAGCCTTGTGCATACGCTCTTTACGGCATGAAGGCAAGCTGATACAGCAGGTAGGGAACGATGAAATACCCTATGATGTGCACGGATTGAGCCGGTTGACCGGTATGCCCCCCTCTGTGGTTGAGGCCGGTATGCACCGGCTGATCCGGGCGCAGCTCGTAGAAATTCTGCCGCCAACGGAGGCGATGATGACCGGTGCGTTTTACATATCACATTATGAGTCGATGGTCGGAAGCGAGACGGACAGTGCCATTCGGATGCGTAAAATGAGACAGAACCGGCAAGCTGCTACAAGGATGCAGAAAATGAGGGCACGAAAAAAAGAAGCTCTACCACCGGGGAATGTTGTAAAAAATACGTGAATTTATTAACGAGCGTAACGATAAGGCTTACCGAAGCGTAAAATGAGCGTAACAAGATGCGTAATGCGAGCGTAACAAGGGGCGTAACATACCTATGATAATTTCTATCAAAATATGGTATGGGATAGCATAGAAATGCCAAATACGGGAGCGTCACATTGTGACGCAGATGTGACGTCACATACTGTCACACCCTTGTCACAGGGGTGCGTAACGGCGATTCCTGGACAGCGTAACAAGGGGCGTAACATCGGCATGATAAAACGTATCAAAAAGAGTGAAATGCGGTATAAATAAGCCATTTATAAGAGCGTCACATTGTGACGCGGATGTGACAAAACTTTTGTCACAATGTGACGTAAGAGATTAGAGTATATGTACACAGTATATGTTAGTAGTAAGGTGATGATAAGCCATGAAAGATAAAGACGAAGAAAAATATTCGCCAGAAGAATGTGGAGGTGAATCCGTATGGGAAGCCTTGGGGATTGCCGGAGACAGCGAAGGCAGTGTAGACGTACTGGAAGCGAACGGCATGACCCAGCGGCAGCAGGAACATATCTGGGAAAAAATACGGCAATTGCGGTACATCGATATCCAGATGAAGGATGCTGTGAAAACCGGCCATGAAGCATCGCGGGTTTTCTGGCAGAATCAATATGCCGGAAGATTGGACGAGCTGGAAGACTATATGCGGCGGCAGGGCATTCCTTATCGGTTGGAGCCCTGCAAGGATTTCCGAAAGGAGCAGGGGGCCGCTTGGCACAAGAATAAGAAGGTGGCTGCTGTAATACGCAGGAACAGCAGGAAGGAACCAGAATACGGCAGGTGCCGGGAACGAATTTTGGAAAAGTAAGGATGCGATAGGAATGATACACCGGATACCGGAAGAATTACGGGAATATGCACAATGGGTGTGCTGGCGAATTGTTAAGCGAAAGGAAAAAGGGCGCGTCAAAAAAATCAAGGTGCCTTTTGATCCTAAGACGGGGCAGCCTGCCAAGGTCAACGATCCTTTAACATGGGGAACATACGAGGAATCCTGCCGGGCAGCCTGCGACTACGACGGGCTGGGGTTTGTTTTTACGGAACAGGACCCATTTGTTGGTATCGATATCGATCATTGTGTTGAGGATATGGTTTTGACAAAGGATGCATACCGTATCATGAAATCCTTAGGCTCCTATAGCGAAATTAGCCCCTCTGGGCGCGGTTTGCATATCATCGTGACCGGAACCATTCGGGACGGCCGCAAAGGGGCTAGAAACGACAAAATCGAAATATATTCGGCAAATCGTTTCTTTACCATTACTGGGAATTGTATTCTTTGGGCTCCGATCAACAACGGGCAAGATGTGCTTGACTATTTGATGGACGTCGTGCTGCCAGCGCCGGACCCTGTAGATACTGCACCTGCATCGTCTGCACCCAAGCTGACGCTGGACGACGCACAGGTGCTCAAAAAGCTCTTTTCCCAGAAAAACAAGGAGCTTATGATTCGCTTGTACAACGGCGAAGACGCCATGTACGGCGATACGAGCCGTGATGACCTGTATTTTTGCTGGCAGATCAATTTTATCAACGGCAACGATCTGGCCCAAACTGACCGAATTTTCCGCAATTCCGGGCGTATGAGGGACAAGTGGGATACCGTTCATTTCAGTAATGGCAAGACTTACGGACAGAGAACGCTTGAAAAAAGCATTAACCAAGGGAGATAGCGAATCTCCGATGAGAGGTTACGTTTGCATATTCCAATAAACATTATGTGAAAAGCATAACTTTTAAGTGCCAATTTGTGCTGAATTGACACCTGAAGTTTGAATTCAAACCAAAAACGAAACCATATTCGTGTGAAAACGATATAAATTTTCAAAAAAGAGGGAGGGGAGCAATGAATAGTGAAATCAAAGAGGCATTGGTACAGCTGGTTGTACGGATTATATACGCTGTAGCGGCACTGATGCTTTTCTTTATCGTGTATGGAATAACGGAATATGTATTCCAGCCGCCAGAACTGGTTGAAAGTACAGTGTTGATGTCAGCTGCAGTGCTGATTGCTGTGAAAGTGCTGTTTTTATAAATTAGGAAAGGGCGATGAAACAATGGATGACACAGATAAAGAGATTTTGCAGCAGAGGCAAAAAGTTCGTGTCGAAGAGCTGCTGAAAGAAGTCAATGAAATGCAGCGCGATATAGTAGATGTATTGAGCCGTAATTTGAAACTACAGATTAAAAACGAGGAACAGTATGAAGTCTTTGTTGAGACGGTAACCCAGTTGATCAAATCGGAACATCTGCGCCTTAAACTGGAACTGGTCAACACGGCGATATTATTTACGGTCGGGTTGTTTTTATTCTACTGCATCGTACATGGGGTGATATAGATGAAACAGTATCCGTCCCTGGCCCATGATACGGGCACACATATTGTGGAATATACGCTGCAATGTGCGGAATTTACCGGGCATGTGCAGCGAAGGTTTCGGGGGAATGCCAGAGGCGTGTTACCCTTTGCCGCGTTGGCCGATTGTATTGAGGAGCGGGTGCTTTCGAAAAGTAATGACGTCGAAATTATCCCGGTTACGGACCAGGAGGAGTTCTTTTTCGACGTCACGTTTCAGAACCACAAAGGCTCTTTAAATATGCAGCTTGAATATAGAGAATTGGATCAACTGGTTACGAAAATTGAGATTCTGGATTTTATAGAAGATGAAACGAGGTAATACTATGGAAAAAAAGATGTTTTTCGGCCGGGAAGTGATTGAAGGCAAGACCTTCAATGCGCTTCCAGAGATGGGCGATAAGAAATATTATGTGGAATGCAAATTTAAAGGCGTGCAGGCTGAAAGAGCGGATATGTCGCATACGGAGTTCAACCGCTGCGAGTTTGAAGGCTGCAACTTTAAAAACGCAAAGATGCAGGAGGCCGTCTTCAGCAATTCGTATTTTAGTGACTGCGAATTACGTAGCGCTGATTTGACGTTGGCCAAGCTGGATCACGGGCGGATAGACGGGTGCCGGATTGACGACATGCGCCTCGCCGGCGCCTCGTTTGAGAGCATGTATATGACGCGTAATAAGGGCAAGGCTTTGGATGTGGATTCCGTGCGGTTTGGGCTCGGCGGGGCGACGCAGACGGAATATGAACGGCATACGGCGAAGCTTAGGCAGGAATTATCTGGGGAAAAACAGGTAAAGAGGGTTATTGGCCGCCATACAGGCGGCCGAGAATCGGAAAGAGGGCGGTGACATGAAAGAACGGACTTGCGATTTTTGCGGCTCAATATTTATCCCTGCAGAGAAAAAACAGCGGTTTTGTTCGGCGCGATGCTGCCATTATTTCCATAATCGTATCGGCAATGACCATATCCAGCATGTGGTAAAGCCGCCAGAAGACCGGATTTTGCGCACGTTCCGTTGCCGTCAATGCGGTCGGATTGTGTATGTAACGGAAAAGGAGGACAAGCGGCAGCGGTTTTGTTCCGTGACTTGCAGTCGTAATTACCATCGTCATGAGAGACGCAGAGATTCGGGCCGGGCTTCCGGCGGCAGGGCATACTAAAGCATATATTAGCACAAAATGTGCTATTTAGTGCCTATTCATGCTAAGTAGTGACAGTTTGGCATAAGGGGAGTGTATAGAATGACATATGAAGAATTGAACGCGGCACATGTGGCGGAATTGCTCGCTCTCGGCGTACCGCCGGAAGAGCTGGAGGCGGTATTGGCGGCAGAAGAACGGACCGGACTGTCTTTTGCCGAAAGCCTGCGATTGCAGCAAGAGCAGCCGACACTATCTATGGATATTATGGCAGATACGCTCGAAAGCGGGTATGCCTATGAGGAGGATGACGGCTGATGGCACGGACTAAAAAAGAAAGGGATTGGAATTATTATAAGCCCTTCCTGCAGGAATATTGTCTGGGAAATTTATCGTATTCCAATAAGATTCCTCCTCATGCAGCATATTATCAGCGAAAGTTTTTTGCACCGGGCGAAAACGTAAATCGCGGAACCGGCAGTATTACGCTGTTTGATCCGAGTAATCCGCGCGAGGGAAACCAGTACACAATGTGGAAAGACTGGTCTGATCCGCAGGGGAAAGCCGGCGATATTTATGCCCTGATCATGAAAAATGAGCATATCCAGACGCGCTGGGAAGCCTATGACCGCTGTGAGGATTTGTTTGGGCCAGCCAAGCATGTGGTGAGGACACAGGCCATCAGAAAACGCAATCGGGCCATGCGGTATAAAAAGAAAGAAAGTACATTTAAGCTGACTAATGAACAGATCGCCCTGGAAAATGCAAAATGCCGGGAACAACGCCGGAAGATAGAAGCCCAGGTCATACAAAATTTAAAAGAGAACGGATGCCTGTTCAGGAGTTTGAACCATATTCCTTGCCAGGTGGGACATGACCGGAAAGGGGAGCTGGTATATCATCAGATGACCTGTGCAAATTATATGCATGCTATGATTTTAAATCAGGATGATCCGCGCTACATTTCGGAGCGCGATGCCAAAAAGGAAGGTTGGCGCATTAGAGATGGCGCCAAACCAGTGACCTTTGAGTATCTTGACACAAAAAGCTCGCCGTATCATTTGATGCGATGGCAGTTATATAATGGCGCCGACGTAATCGGTATGCCACCGTATAAAGCCCGGCCCATGACGCCGGAAAAAGACGTATTGGACAATATACGGGTCATGCTGCGCGGTAACGGTATAACAGATGATAATTCTGTCTTGTTTGACGATCCAATGGGACAGTTACGGGAACTGGCCTCAGAATCTACATGGCATGAAGCCAAAGTATTGGGGCAGCGGACGCTCGAACGGGAGCTGGTTATGACGCAGCTGATGCAGCAGTGCGGCGCCTCGCAGTATAAGCTGGCCGATGTAAAACCGGTCTTGGAACACCTCGAACGGGATTTTGAACGCAAAGGCAGTCAGAATTTATTTAAAAGCGGCTATCGCATGGATTTGGCAGTGCGGGGTATTACCGGGAAATATACAGATCAGTTGCTGCGCGATACCTTGGAGCAAACAAGAGCTTTTCAGGCTGCAGAAAAAGCGCCGTTTAAGGAGCTTCGGGTCTATATGGCTACGGATTTTAAAGCGCCGGGTGAAGATGGGTTTATCCCCAAAGGTGCGGCCCTGGAAGGGGAACGGGCCTATAAAGCGTTGACAGCGATTTTTCGCGAAGACATGAAGCTCTTTGGGCGCAGCGATGCTCCAGCTTTTGGCAGAGAGGTTTCTCTATATATTAAACTCCGAAATGATGGCATCAAAGGGCGTATTTCCCTACCGTTGGGCCGTCTTGCTGGCGGGAACTGCGGCACCGTCAGCGAGTCAATATCTGAATTGCTGTTGAAACCCGACAGGGATAAGGTTTTTACCGAAGCCGGCAGGGAGACAGCCGTTGGAGAGCGCGTCCGTCTTCAAATGTTCAATAGTCCTGAATATAGGAAAACCTATGAGGAAAATCCTAAACTCTGTGAAGAACAGGCAATCAGTGAGATTGAAAAAGAATTTATAGTAAAAGAGGCGGTTGTACTAAAGAAAATGGAATCATTTGCCGCCGAAGAAAGCCAGTATATGCAGCATCACCCGGAGCTTGCCCTGGGAAAGCACCGGGCCGATACTTATTTATATCAGGTACCCGGCAAGTATTGCCAGGACGAAAAAGAAGTGCTGCGCGCGTTTGGGTCTGACCTTGTGGTCAATATACGCCGGCCAGACTTCTATGGTAAGGAAATGGACGGATACGTCATTGAGACTAGAGGGGCGTTGATGTCTGATGGACAGGGACATTTTTTATCGCCTGGCCACAATGAAGTAATAGTGGGACCATTTTTGAAGGAAAACGAAGCGCGGAAGTTGCAAGACTTTGAATCTAAATTTGAACTATCCATAACGGATACAACTGGTGAGGAACGGTATAAAGGCGAGACTGCCCGGCAATGCCTGTCATATCTGATGATGGACGACCGGGACATGTATGAACGTCAAAAAAGCGGGATGAAACCGGTAGAGCTGTCGCAGCGGCAGCATGTG
>OGCN01001591.1_pt1 | contig 28680 bp, 19 predicted proteins | sample 1570181 | NCBI WGS metagenome assembly OGCN01 (sample SAMEA4370584, study PRJEB24528) | human gut metagenome | reverse complement strand
CGCAAAACAGGCCAGTCCGGTGTCAAGAGTTTGGGAAGAATTTTTAAGTGTCATAGCTCGTTCACCAATGTTAGTTGTAATTAATTTTTAAATTATCCTAAAACGAAAGACAGAAGAAATAAAGCAAAATATTCCGTTGAAACAAGGCTCAAAAACAAAAGACTTTTTTGGGCAGAGAGGAAACAAATAACTATATGAAAAACAATAAATTAAACATCTAATATTCTTTTTTTTTGAAAGCAAGTTATATAGATTGCACTGTGTATAAAATACACTAAAAGTTGATTACATTCCCTGTTTAAGTATAGAATTAGCTTGTTTTCTCGTTTTAGTAATTACTCCATTTTTATAACCCGGAGCTAAACATGAATAAATTCATTTCTAAATTTCAAACAGGTATCAAATTTGTCTGGTCTCAGATTGTAGCTTATCCTAAGTCTGTATTCTTATATTTAATTATAATATATATGGGATTATTCACTGAATTAAGCAAATTTACAATTCATTTTCATTACCAAAGTGTAGGGTATTATATATTATTTCCTGAACTAATACTTTTAGCATACTTATTATTTGTTATACACACTAATGGAAAAAATTTTTTTATTAAAATAACAAATATTATTTTATTAATATATCTAATTTTACTTGTTTCATTTGGTCAAGGAAGCTGGTCAGGCTTATTTGTAGGAATAACTCTTATCCTGTATATTTTCCATAATGCAATCTTTTCATTTTTAATTTTAATTTCATTTTCTACAGGAAAAATTTCCCCCAAACATACCATTAATTTTTATATTTCTTTCATAAGTATTTTAGTAATAGCTCTACTTTCTTACTTTTTCTTTTATTACAAACGTCTAATCAATTAATATAATAATATAAGGAGGTTCCTATGACTACGACATTGCAAATGCACTCTTATGATGTTTATGATAACGACGGTAATTGCATTGGGCGCCATACCGGATATAATCTAGTCACAATTAATGATGACGGAACTAAAACAATTGAACGTGTTGATTTATACAAAGATAGCTTATCTGGAGAAGCCAAATTTAACATTTCCAGCAGTGCTGCTGAAGAAGTAACTTTTGTAAATAAAGATACTCAAGAAACTCAACAAGCTTATTGGAATGCAGGAGTAACACCCGAACAAATTCAGCACAATAATTTTTATAATTCAGGCATACTTGCTTCCGGAGATGATGCTAAAGAGGCCTACAATAAGATAAAATTAGATGCAGCCTTAAGTAATTTTATTGGTTTAGATTATGATATTGACTTACCTAAATTGGCAGACTCCCGTACTTGCAACACTGCAACAAATTATTGGGGGGAACAATATATTCCTAATTTTGACGGTAATATATATAATTCATTACCTGACGGTACAACATTCGGATATTATGGGAGTAATGATGATTATGTTAATGCAACGGATTATAATCAGGCTCAGAAAATTAAATTTATTAATAATCTGATTGGAATGTTAGATGAAGCCGGAGCCCTTGAAGACATTTTATCTGACACGCCGCCATTTATTTCAGATAAATATCTTTCTATTCTTGGGCCATACCTAAGCAGAGACATTCTTAGTGAAGGAGACACAATACCTTTAACTGATTTGATAGTCGGTATATTTCAAGGTATAATAAATCCTTTTTCTATAAATTATTTCAATCAAATTGATTTAATCAAAAATTCAATTAAAAGTGCTTTTGCCACGGCAGAAGTACAGACGTCTCCGCTCATTTTAGATTTAGACGGTGACGGTGTTGAGACAATCGGCACTAATTCCGGCGTTTATTTTGACCATGCCAATGATGGTTTTAAAGAAAATACCGGCTGGGTCGGCAAAGATGACGGTTTGCTGGTTCGGGACATTAACGGAAACGGACAGATTGATAACGGAACGGAGTTGTTTGGAAACAACTCCGTTCTGTCTAATGGGAAAAAGGCAAAAAACGGCTTTGAAGCCTTAAAAGATCTCGACAGTAACCAGGACTACGTTTTTGACCAAAACGATGCTGCATGGAACGAAGTAAAAGTTTGGAAAGACAGCAATTCTAACGGCATTGTCGATGAGGGGGAACTGCTGACTATGGAACAAGCCGGGGTTGACCATATCAGGCTCACCGATAAAACAAAAAACCAAACGGATGAATTTGGCAATATTCATCGTCAGAGCGGCTATTTTATGTCTTCTGACGGAAAACTTGAAACAATGACCGACGTTTGGTTTGCAACCGAGAGTACTGACACGATTGACCAATCGCCGATAGAAATACCGGACGAATTAAAAGATTATCCGGAAATTATGGGTTTTGGCAATATGCGGTCTTTGCGGCAGGTTATTGCAACAGATGAAAGCGGAGAGCTTAAAGCTCTGGTTGATCAATATATTACTGAAACTGATGTTAACGCTCGCGGTTTGCTGATTGATGATATTATTTTCCATTGGGCCGGTGTACAAGATATTGACCCTGAGAGCCGCAAGCCAAGCCATTTTTACGATAATCCGATCGGCGATGCGCGAAAATTAGAGGCTCTGGAAGAATTTATGGGGCGTGAATATTCCAATAAATGGTGGTTTGGGCAGGAAGACCATAATCCCTTTGAACAGGCCTCGCAATATCTTTTATCAGGATATGACAGACTGGCAGAATATGTTCGCAACAGTTTGGACATGCAGACGCATTATAAAGATTTGCTGCAGCAGATAACTCTCGTTTATGATCAGGAAAACGGAAAGTGGGAAGCAAATGTGGATGAGGTTTATCAATATTTGAAAAATCTTTCTGCAGATAATCCGGAAGCGGCAAAAGTGATTCTCAGTCAAGTAGAATCAATAATTAAAAATCAAAATATTTCCTCCGAAGCTATTTATTCTGCTTTTCGCATGCTCGGTGAAAGCGATGATTCCGTCTTAAAAGCGCAATTTTTAAACTTCGGAAAAATTGATAACCTGGTCAGTGACGGAAATGATATTGTGGACGGCACCGAAAACAACGATACGATTTTAAGCTTGGCCGGAGACGACAAAGTATATGGCAACGGCGGCGATGATTTTCTTGACGGCGGTGAAGGAAACGATTATCTGGTCGGAGGCAAAGGTTCGGATACCTATTTTTTCAGCGGAGCCTGGGGACACGATAAAATTGATAATTCCAGCACCGACACGCAGGAAAACAATCCTGACACTATTCTCTTTGGTGCAGATGTGATGCCGACAGACATTCTTATTCAGAGACTGGGAAATGATTTGATTCTGATGAAGTCGGACGGAACTGCCAGCGTGACGGTTTATAGTTATTTTCTCGATTTCGGACAGACTTCAAACACTGTCAAAGATATCAAGTTTAATGATGATACAATTTGGGATTATGAATATATTCTTGCACATTATAACAGTGTTCCCGATGCGCATGGCGGATTAACCAAAGAGGGCGGGAATAATAACGACTACCTTACGGGATCTGACGCCAATGACTTTTTAATCGGAAACGGAGGCGATGACAGTTTATACGGGAACAGCGGTAATGATATCTTTATCGGCGGAAAAGGAAATGATACCCTTAACGGCGGCAACGGTGACGATACTTATATTTATAACCTTGGCGACGGGTTGGATACAATTATGGATAACAATAACCGCGATACAATTTCTTTCGGCGAGGGTATTTCATGGGAGGATCTGAGTTTCAGTCTGGTAAAGCACAATTATCTGAAAATTACGGTTAAAGGAGATGAAAATCAGGGCATTATCATTCAGAGTTTTAATTCAGGACAACGTTATAAAATTGAGGACTTGAGCTTTAGTGACGGCACTATTGTTCATCTGGCAGACATTCCTTTGACTTATCACCAAAATGATGAAGATGAAGTTTTGCAATTGTCGGACAACGGTGACACGATTTATGCCGAAGGCGGCAAAGACCAAATCACCGGAGGAATGGGCAATGACACCATTGCCGGCGGAAAAGGCTGGGATGTTATTCAAGGCAGTGGCGGGCAGAATACTTATATCTGGAACCTTGGTGACGGTTTTGACACAATCACTTGCAACTATGGCAGCGATGACAGCATTAAGTTCGGTGCCGGTATCAAATTTGAAGACCTTACTTTCCGATATGATTATCCTAATCTGGTTATTTTGGTCAATGGTGACGAAACTCAAGGTATGACAATCAGCCGGCCCCAGTATCTGCATTATCTTAAATTTGCCAACGGCCGGACTGTTGATTTAACTAAAACCGGCCTGACTTATCATCAGACTGATGACGAGGAATATCCTATTAACGGCTCAGATAATAATGATGTTATTTACGGCTTTGGCGGCAATGATACCATTTCAGCAGCAGGCGGAGATGACACTATTATCGGCGGTAAAGGCTGTGATACCCTTAACGGCGGGGACGGTGATGACACTTATGTTTGGAATCTCGGTGACGGGCTGGATACGGTTTCAGATTCCAGCGGCACCACAACACTGCAATTCGGCGAAGGCATTACCTTGGACAATTTAACTTTTGAAAAAAGCAATTATCAGTGGCGCGTTTACGTTAACGGTGACCGCACGCAGGGATTTTATTGTTCGCAAGGTATGCCGGATATTATCAAACTTGCCGACGGCTCTGTTTTAAAAATGAATGAAACCGGATGGAATATTCATAATTCTGATAACAACGACAATATTCAGGGCAGTGTCTATGATGACGTTATCAACGGCGGCGGCGGTGACGATTCAATTACATCAGAAGACGGCAATGATACGCTTATCGGCGGTAAAGGAGATGATACTCTTGTCGGCGGAGACGGTGATGATACTTATGTTTGGAATCTCGGTGACGGTTTTGACTCGATTAGTGATAACAGCGGAACCGACCGAATCAAATTTGGTGCCGGCATTACGTTTGATGATTTAAGCTTCGCCAAAAATCCTAACGGCGGTTTGGAGATCTATGTTAAAGGAGATCGCTGTCAGGGATTATACGTCAGCAGTCATTTCATTGGCGGAACGACAAATCAAATTGAATGGCTTGAGTTTGCCGACGGTTCAACCTTTGATTTGATAAACAGCGAGATTGAATTTGTTGATTATCAAAAAGTAGTCATTGATAATCGCAGACAGCCGGTGGAAATAACCGAAATGAACGGATCGGACGGCGCAGACCAAATGACCAACAGCTATGACTATTCCGTAGCTTTTAACGGCGGTAAAGGCAACGACCATTATAATGGCGGCGGCGGTGCAGATACCTATATTTATAACCTTGGCGACGGATTGGATTATATCTATGACAATTCTGATGACAACCGGATTAAATTCGGCCCCGGAATTTCTTATGAAGACCTTTCTTTTCGCACCAATTATGGCGGAAGCTTAACAATATTCGTTGATCCGGAAATGACGCAAGGGCTTAAACTGTCTTCCAGGTCTTCAATTAAATATCTGGAATTTGCCGATGGCAGCGTTGTTGATTTCTCTACTCAGAATTTTGTTGTCCGGCAGGATAATAAAGATGAAAGTTTGGAAATTAATGATAACAGAATAACGCATTTATATATGGGAGACGGCGACAGCACCGTTTATAACCGTGTCGGGCATGATATTACGATTATCGGCGGCAAAGGAAATGACACAATCCGCGGCGGCAGCGGGGTTGACACTTATGTTTGGAACCTCGGCGACGGTATGGATAATCTGCGAGACACCGAAGCGAAAGATAAAATCGTTTTCGGAGCAGGAATTACCGCAGCGGACCTGACTTTCAGAAAAGAAAGAAACGGTTTACGCATTATCGTAAAGAACGATGAAAATCAGGGAATGCTGATTGCCAATTATCAGCTTTATAATCAAAATGAATTGAAAAATATTTATTTTGCCGACGGAAGTTCGTTAGATATCTCTCAAAGCATCGTTTTGCACCAGACTAATGCTGATGACGAATTTTGTGTGGGGTATGGAGATAATACGGTTTATTGCGGTGCGGGTAATGACAAAATAGAGTCTTACGGCGGCGATAATATTTATGTCGGTGGAACCGGCAATGACAGTTTTTCCGACAGGGACGGTGACGACACCTATATTTACAACCTGGGAGACGGATTTGACAGCATTTCCGATGGCGGCGGCGATGATAAAATCGTTTTCGGTGAAGGAATCAATCCGGGTGATTTATCATTCAAGCGAAATGAAAATAACCTGAGTATCTCTATTAATGGCAATGAAGAACAGGGAATTGAGATCAGTAATCACTTTGGTTCAGATTCCAATAAAATCGAGACGATAGAGTTCCATGACGGCAGTACGCTGGACATCAGTAATGCCGACCAACTGATTCAGGCGATGAACAGCTTCAGCATCAGCAATTCGGCTTCGACCGATACTCCGCCCAATCCGACACAGGATGTCTGCGATATGTATTCATTGGCTGCGAATTCTGATTTAACCAGAAAAGCGGCTTAAATGTTTTAAGCTCTCTGCCTAAAAAAGCAGAGAGCTTTTTTGTATAAAAAAATCTCCGTATTTCTACGGAGATTTCTTAAATGGTGATGCGGTTTCCAGTCATCGCGAACTGGTCTAATCCGCCGCAAACCTTTGCATATAAACGCTTTGAAGAAGGAACAGACTTCTGCGAATCAACCGATTTTTTATCAGAAGCACTTTCCACCCTTCTCGAACTTGTCTAAAGTTTAATACATGTTTTTCCTTTGTCAATAGTGAAACAAATATTTAGAAAAATATTTTGAGTTTAATATTAAATAATGATTGATTCTAAGAAATATATTGTATAAATTCAAAAAAGAAGAGAAAATGGGGATAATTATGCCATCAAAAATTTATACAGCACCAAACCCAACACCAATTTTTCATATGTTAACCATAGAAAACTTTAAGAATGTTTTGTGCTATGGAGGACTTTTATGCAGAAATTTGTTAGTGTCTTCTGGGATAAAATGCGATGATATATCTTATGGAAACATTCAAGAGAGGCGACATCAAATATATGTAAATGATCCACCAGGTGGTACTCTTCACGATTATGTACCTTTTTATTTTGCACCAAGATCTCCTATGTTATATACATTAATGTGTGGAAATGTTAGATCTAACTTCGAACAAAAAAATGTTATTTATTTAGTAACTTCAGCACAAAAAGTTGCAGCAAGCGGAATGGAATATGTTTTTTATAATGCTCATGCAATTATGGCCTTGGCTACATGTTTTAATACATTAAGTGATTTAAATAAAATTGACTGGAAAATTTTTTTAGAATATCCCATATATAATAATACAGGGTACAATTTAGTGACTTTACCTATTCCTGCTTATTGTACTCAATGGAGTGATATTGCAGATAAACCAGAATATGCAAATAGAAAATCTCTCAGACAAGCTGAATTTAATGTAAAAAATAAAGTAGATATTAATCTTTTTGACTGTATAGTTACTCATAATATAGCAAAACAGAAAGAAGTTGAAGATTTATTGTTAAAATATGGGATATCTATACCGGTTTTTGTCGTACCGAGTTGGTATTATTGAGATGGATAAAGGATGAAACTGGAGCTGAAACATAATGATTTGCTTAAGCAACAAGCCGATGCCATTATTAACACAGTTAATTGTGTGGGGATAATGGGTAAAGGTATTGCGTTGCAATTTAAAAAGGCTTTTCCAGAAAATTATAAAGCTTATGCTAAAGCTTGTAAAAACAATGAAGTTAAAATTGGAAAAATGTTTGTTTATCAAACGGGATTTTTAGATTCTAACATTCATTCCAAATATATAATTAATTTTCCCACCAAAGAGCACTGGCGTGGTAATTCAAAAATTGAATATATTGAAGAAGGCTTGGATGATTTATATAATGTTATTCAAAATTTAAATATTAAAACTTTAGCAATGCCTCCTTTAGGCTGTGGTAATGGTGGGTTAAATTGGAGCGACGTAAAAAAACTAATTATAAATAAATTAAGCCCAATTGAAGATCTTATTTTATATCTTTATGAACCACAAATTTCTGTGTTAAAAACAACGTCACTAGTTGGAAAAAGTATTCCTAAGTTGACAAAAATAAGGGTTGCTGTTTGTAAAGCAATCGAAAGATATCGAGAGCTTGATTACTGCTTATCTCATTTAGAAGTTCAAAAATTAATGTATTTTTTTGAATTAACTGGTGAAACTCGCAGCTTAAATTTCGAACATCAAAAATTTGGACCGTATTCAGATAAACTCCGTCATGTATTGAATAGCATTGATGGATATTATATTGATGGATTTAAAGATAGTCTCCATGCGGAAATCCATATAAAATCTAATATGCTAGAACGAATTAATGAGGAATTTAAAAATTACCCGGATCTGAATACCCGTTTTAAACGATTAAGTGATTTAATTTCTGGTTTTGAAACCCCTTTTAGCATGGAGTTACTAGCTACAGTTCATTGGGTTATTACACAAGAAGGGGCTATAACCCGCGATGCTATAATTTCTAAAGTTCATAGTTGGAGTGAACGTAAAGCAAAAATGTTTACTCCGGCATATATTGATATAGCTATTAATAGACTTAAAATTTATAATTGGATTTAATTCCTTTTATTCTAAAGATAAAAATATTGTTCTTAATTTTTGTACTCACTAAAATAATCAGTATTTTGCCGAAATAATAAGTGATATCTATGGCTCTTGACTTGAATTTCCTAAAAAACTTTTATAAAATACTCTTCAAGCATTATACAAGAGGGTATCTTTTATGGCATATCAGAGTGAAGCCGAATTGGAAAATTTGTTGATAGAACAACTGAAAAATCAGGGATACGAATCAGCAAACATCCAAAATTATGAAGAACTAGAGGCAAATTTTAAAGAGCAATTTGCTCGCTTTAATGCTGCAAAATTAGATAAGCCATTAACAGATAAGGAGTGGGAACGCGTTTTAAACCATCTCTTAGGTAAGAGTGTATTCCAAAGTGCTAAAATTCTCCGTGATAAATTCATCTTAGAGCGTGACGATGGCAAAAAGATTTATCTATCGCTTCTTGATGAAGATCATACAAAGAATATTTTTCAAGTCACACACCAAACAACAGTTGTTGGTAAATATGTAAATCGTTATGATGTAACACTTCTTGTCAACGGTCTCCCTCTAGTTCAAATAGAATTAAAACGTCGCGGCGTAGATATTAAAGAGGCTGTTAACCAAGTTATGCGGTACAAAAAGCATTCGTATAATGGCCTTTATCACTTTATCCAAACGTTTGTCGTGTCCAATGGTGTGGATACAAAATATTTTGCCAATTCTGATAAAGAACTCTTATACAGTCTTGCATTTTTCTGGACAGATGAAAACAATATCCGGATTACTAATTTAAAAGAATTTTCCGTTAGTTTCTTGGCGCGTGATTATATTATCAAAATGCTCACAAAATTTACAATTTTGAATGATACTGATAAGTTAATGATGGTTATGCGTCCATATCAGGTATATGCGGTTGAAGCATTGGTAAGACAGGCAACTTTAACTGATAAAAACGCTTATATTTGGCACACCACCGGAGCAGGCAAGACTTTGACTTCTTTCAAAACTGCCCAAATCCTTGCTTCCAATCCAAACATTAAAAAGGTCATATTCCTTGTTGACCGTAAAGATCTAGATTCTCAAACAACGGAAGAATTTAACAAATTTGAGCTGGGTTCTGTAGATGCTACAGACAAAACCAATGTGCTTGTTAAACAAATAAAAGATAAAAACAAACAGCTTATTGTTACCACCATTCAAAAAATGTCTAATGCCATTAAGCGTCCACAACATGCTAAAGTAATGGAACTATACAAAGACGAAAAAGTTGTCTTTATCATTGATGAATGCCACCGTAGCCAATTTGGTGAAATGCATAAAGATATTGTTCGCCATTTCCATAAAGCACAGTTTTTTGGTTTTACCGGGACACCGCGTTTTGAAGAAAATGGAAAAGTTGAAGGAAAAATCTTACAAACAACGGGAAAACTATTTGGTAAATGTCTGCATAACTACCTTATAAAAGATGCCATTTTTGATAATAATGTTCTTGGGTTTCATGTCGAATACATCAAAACAATTAAAGGCGATTTTGATGAAAATGACCAAACAAAAGCTGAGGCAATCGATGTTAATGAGCTTTACATGGCAGATGAACGTATGACAATGATTGCCAATCATATTGTTTCCAATCATATGGCTAAAACCAGAAATGGGCAATATACAGCTATTTTTGCAGTATCTTCGATTCCGATGCTCATTAAATATTATGAAATTTTCAAAAAAATAGATCATAAGCTAACGATTAGCGGTATTTTTTCATATGGTCAAAACGAGGATGCCGAAGGTAAGGATGAGCATAGTCGCGATGCTTTGGAACGGATTATTAAAGACTATAATCAAACATTTTCTACCAATTTCTCCACGGATACATTCCACGCGTACCACAAAGATATATCAGACCGCGTCAAAGGAAAAAAGACCAAATCCTTAGATATATTACTGGTTGTAAATATGTTTTTGACTGGATTTGATAGTAAACCGTTATCTGTTTTGTATGTCGATAAAGATTTAAGATATCATGATTTACTTCAAGCATATTCCAGAACCAATCGTGTAGAAAAAGAAACCAAACCGTTTGGTATCATTATCTGTTATCGGAATCTGAAAAAGCGCACTGATGATGCAATTGCATTATTTTCTCAGGGGCAAAATGATGGCGTATTAACCCCAGGCTATGAATATTTTGTGGGTAAATATAACGAAGTTGTCTTAAAAATCAGGGATATCGCCTTAGAACCATCCGCAATTGATACATTGCAAAATGAGGAAGATCAACGAAAGTTTGTAGAACTTTTCCGCGAGCTGACCAAATATTTAAACTCTCTGCGCACATTTATTGAATTTAGCATAGATAGTGAAACTTTGTTGATGGGAGATCAGGAATATCAAGACTATAAAAGCAAATATTTAATGCTTTACCACAAAACTCAAACGGAAAAAGAAGTTGTATCCGTTCTGAATGATGTCGATTTCTGTATAGAGTTAATGGAAAGTAATCGGATTAATGTAGCTTACATTATGAATCTTATTCGCAATATTCATTTTGATGATCCAAAACAAAAAAGTTATGATATCAAACAAATTGAAGACGAATTGGATAGAGCAGATAATCCATTATTGCTACGCAAAGTTGAACTCCTGCGCTCTTTCTTGGACAAGGTTGTCAAAGGTCTAAGTAACGGAGATGAAATCGATGCGGCTTATAATGATTTTGAAAATGCAGAAAAGAATAAAGAAATTCAAGAATTTGCCAAAAAAGAAGATGTAGATGCCCAAATATTGACTGATGTGATCTCTGAATTTGAGTTTTCGGGCGTTATTAATACCGGTGGTATCCGTGATAGAATTAAAACACCTATGCCTCTTCTTAAAAAGCGGGCGCTTGTCTCTCGTATCGTCAGTTTCATTAAAAATCTTGCAGAAAAATTTCAATAAGAAAGGAACTAAACTATGGATAATATCCAAACCCATCAAAAAGAATTATGTAATAAACTCTGGAGCATGGCCAATGCTCTGCGCGGCAACATGGAAGCCTATGAGTTTAAAAACTACATTTTGGGAATGATTTTCTATTATTACCTTTCTGACAGAACAGAAAAATACATGGCCAAAATTTTACATGACGACGGCCTGAACTATGAAGAAGCATGGAATGATTCAGAATTGAAAGAAGCTGTTATTGAAGAATCTTTGCGAGATTTAGGTTTTGTTATTGAACCACAATACTTGTTCCGAAAAATGGTTCATATGGTCGAAAATCGTTCTTTTGATATCGAATTTCTGCAAAAAGCAATTAACAGTCTTATGGCATCTACTCAGGGCAATGAGTCCGAAGAAGATTTTGACGGACTGTTTTCTGATATGCAACTCGATTCGACTAAACTGGGACATACAGTAAAAGACCGCTCTTCCGTTATGGCGAAAATCATATCAGCCTTGGATGAGATTGAGTTTGGCGTTGAAGATACTAAAATTGACATTTTAGGTAATGCATATGAATATTTAATTGGACAGTTTGCTGCCACTGCCGGCAAAAAAGCCGGAGAATTTTATACGCCGGCAGCTCCGGCTGAGTTGCTTTGCCGCTTAGCCTGCTATGGTCTGACGGATGTAAAAGCCGCTGCCGACCCTACTTGTGGTTCAGGTTCATTGTTGTTGCGTTTGAAAAAATATGTAAATGTTCGCAACTATTATGGCCAAGAATTGACGTCTACAACTTATAATCTCGCCAGAATGAATATGATTTTGCGCGGTATTCCCTACCAAAATTTTGAAATTTATAATGGCGATACTTTAGAACATGACTATTTTGAAGAAAAGGCCAAAGATAAACAATACCGTATTCAGGTTGCAAATCCGCCATATTCTGCCAATTGGTCAGCAGATGACAAATTTTTAGAAGATGAACGTTTTAACGAATATGGCAAACTTGCTCCCAAAAGCAAAGCAGACTTTGCCTTCGTGCAACACATGGTTCACCACATGGATGAAGATGGACGCATCGCAGTTCTTCTCCCCCATGGTGTTCTGTTTCGCGGTGCTGCTGAAGAGGTTATTCGTAAATATTTGATAGAAAAATTAAATATTTTAGATGCCGTTATTGGTTTGCCGGCTAATTTGTTTTTTGGAACCGGCATCCCAGTGTGTGTGCTTGTATTAAAGAAAAACCGCAATGCCAACGCAAACAACATTTTATTCATTGATGCATCTAAGGATTATGAATCCGGCAAAAATCAAAATATTTTAAGAGATTGCGATATTGATAAAATCGTGGAAACATATGTAAAACGTGAAGATGTTGAAAAATATGCCCATGTTGCAACGATGGAAGAAATCGCAGAAAATGGATTTAATTTGAATATCCCGAGATATGTTGACACTTTTGAGAAAGAGGAAGAAATTGATCTTAATGCGGTATCAGCAGAGATCAAACAGTTACAAACAGAAATAAAAAGCATCAATACTGAGCTCAAACCTTATTTTGATGAATTAGGATTAGATTTTCCGTTCGCAGAGGAGAACTAAATTATGACAAATGAAGTTTTGCAAAAAACAGCCTCTGATGAACAAAATGTATCCTCAAGTAATGGTCTTGAGCCGTCACTTCGGTTTACAGGATTTTATGAAAATTGGCATGAAAAATACATCAAAGATGTTGCAGATGTCATTGGTGGAGGAACTCCTGATACAACAAAATTAGAATATTGGAATGGAAATATTCAATGGTTTACTCCAACAGAAATTGGTCATAACAAGTATGTAAATAAAAGCAAAAGAACCATTACAGAAAAAGGATTAAAAAATTCAAGTGCTAAACTTCTTCCACCAAAAACTATTTTGTTAACTTCAAGAGCAACTATTGGAGAATGTTCTATTATAGAAAAAGAATGCGCAACGAATCAAGGTTTTCAATCATTAGTTCCTAATAGTTTAATTAATAATGAATTTTGTTATTATCTAATAAACACTAAGAAAAAAGAATTGCTCAGAAAAGCATCAGGATCCACATTTTTAGAAATTTCAAATAGCGAAATTAAACAAATAAAATGCAAATTTCCCTCTCTACTAGAGCAGCAAAAAATCGCCGACTTTCTTTTCCTTGTTGACCGCCGGATTGAAAAACAACGCCAATTGGTCGAGAGCTTAAAGAAGTATAAAAGAGGGTTATTATCCGCCATTTTTGACCATAAATTACGATTTAAGGATGAAAATGGAAATGATTATCCGGAATGGGATAACTTTGTTTTAGATAACTTAGGAAGTTTTTATAATGGGTTATCAGGAAAAAACAAAGACGATTTTGGAACTGGAAATTCAGAATACATCACATATATGAATGTATTTAAAAACACAATCGCTAATGAAACCATCTGTGAAAGAGTAAATATTTTACCTAACGAACATCAAAATATTGTAAATTTTGGAGATCTATTATTTACTCAATCATCAGAAACAATGGAAGAAGTAGGATTTTGTTCTGTTTGGAATTCTCATAAAAAAGTATTTTTAAACAGTTTTTGTTTTGGTCTTCATTTTAATAATTCAAAATTTGCATATCCACAATTCATGGCACATTATATGCGAAGCTATAAAATCAGGTTATTGATCATGCGTGAATCACAAGGAGCTACAAGAATTAATTTATCCTCCGAAAGATTAAAAAAAATAGAATTGTCATTACCTCCTTATAAGGAACAAAAGATTATTGCTCATTTTATTGAAAGGTATGACAATACAATTCAAAATGAAGAAAAAAAACTTGAAATGTTTAATAATCTAAAACAAGGCCTTTTACAGCAAATGTTTATATAAACATTTGCTGTAAAAGAGCTTTTTTAATATTCTGTAAGTATATGAAACTGAGTTCTGTACGCTCTATTAAATTTTCAAAATCTACCATAATTTTTGCTATTTTTTGCTGGGCTATGAAATCAGGAATGCTTATTTTTATACCATTTATATCTTTTAAATAGGCACAGTCCATAGTTCCTTTTGTTGTAATGGCTCTTATTTTTTGTTTAAAAATGCTTGAAGTGAAAAAGAAATAAAGAAATTCTACAGAAAAATTACTCTTTGGCACTATACCTAAAATTCCTTGTTTCGTGGTTACTGGTATTTTATTAATAGAACAAGCACCAATAGTTGCGCCGTTTGAATAAATAATACTATTTTCAGGAACAATCCATGCACTAGATTTTTTTAGTCCTTTTTCTGTAATAAAATATTTTGCGAAATTTAAATAATGTTGATTTAGATCATCTATTTTAATAAAAGGAATTTTTCCATTCTCATAATTTTCAGAATCTGATGTTGAAGGTGTTCCTCCCTCGGATGCCATTTCATAAATATTTTTGAACGATATTATGCTTTTATCAGAATCATTATAAAGCTTCAAAAATAACCCTCTTTTATACTTCTTTAAGCTCTCGACCAATTGGCGTTGTTTTTCAATCCGGCGGTCAACAAGGAAAAGAAAGTCGGCGATTTTTTGCTGCTCTAGTAGAGAAGGTAAATATAGATCAATCCCTGTATATTCTTCGTATGAAATATTTAGTAATCCATCCATTCTAACACTAGATGAAATCAATCGTTTTAATTGCTGATCAATCTTTTGATTATTTAATAGTCTTGCAATGTAGGATTTATCATTATTTTCTTTAACAGCAAAACAATGATAAACATATGGAATTCTAGCTTCGTCCTCCTTTAACTCAAAGCAACATCCAAATGGTTTATATTTAGAAGCTCCATGATTATATGCTAGTTCTCCTTTTCTTAATAAAATATACTTTTTTAAACTCTGTCCGGCATTTTCACGAGAATATTTTTCTGATTGCATAATAAAACCTGAGGCTGCAGATAACATCATAACAGGTGCTTCAGATGTGGGATCTCTACGTTGTATTCGTTCTACAGCTTCATTTAATTTTGTTTTTTTGTATGTATTTTTAAATTCTAAAAAACGTAATTTAGGAAGAGGCTCAAGACCATTAATTGGGGATTATTTTCTCCTCTTTTAATGGTCTTGAGCCGAGGTTAAGATTCCCTTCCTTTGATAATAAATGGACATTGACAACTATTGGAAATGTATGTGCATTTACTAATGGCAAAGCTCATGAACAAAATGTGGTAGAATATGGAGAGTATATAATTGTAAATTCAAAATTTATATCTTCTGATGGAGTGGTAAAAAAATACTCAAACAAACAAATATGCCCTTTATTTAAGAATGATATTGTTATGGTTATGAGTGATGTTCCTAATGGTAAAGCAATGTCAAAATGCTTTTGTATAGATAAAGATAATAAATACACCTTAAATCAACGAATTTGTGCTTTAAGAACAAAGCAAATACCCTTATATTACATGATGCAGATAAATCGTAACGATTATTTTATGAAGTTCGATGATGGAGTTAAGCAAACAAATTTAAGGAAAGATGATGTATTAGCTTGTCCTGTTTATTCTACTACTATAAAAGAGCAAACAAAAATCGCTGATTTTCTTTCACTCATTGACCAGCGTATAGAAAAACAGCGGCGGTTGGTCGAGAGCTTAAAGAAGTATAAAAGAGGAGCTTTATCAAGAGTTTTTAATGATGTTTTGGAAACTGTAAAGTTATCGGATATTTCTAATTTTATTTCATCCGCAAGAACATTGTCTACAACATTAAACGGCAATAAGGGAATTTATCCTGTTTACGATGCGGCTGGTATCGCTGGATATATTGACTATTATGATATTGATTCTGATTATATAACAATAGTTAAAGATGGATCTGGAGTTGGCCGTTTGCAAAAATGTGATAAAAAATCTAGTTTTATTGGAACTCTTGGAGCATTGGTTGCGAAAAATTGTACTACAGATTTTTTATATGCAGTTCTGCAAACAATAGATTTTTCTAAATTTGTTACTGGAATGGCTATTCCTCATATTTATTACAGGGACTATAAAAGCACTCTACTTCCATTCCCCAGTGAAGAAAAGCAACATTTTATATCGCAATTATTAAAAAAATTTGATATTTACATAGAAAATGAAACCCAAAAATTAACCAATATGTTGGCATATAAACAAGGATTGCTCCAGCAGATGTTTATATAAACATTTTTTGGAGAAAACCTTTTTTCATAAGTAATAGTGAGTTTAATTCGTTACTATTCATTTCAATTATCGTTTCGATTTTCCTCATAACACTCGAGATATTAAATTGAGTATTTACATTCGGTATATCAATTACTTGTTCTTTAATATCTGTATAATGTAAATGTATAATTGTAATTCCTTGGGCATAACGAGCTAAAGTGTTTTTGTACTTAAAATTTACTAAATAACTTATAAAATCACTATCAAATTCATTTTTTAGTTTAATTGTAAATAAATCTCCTCCAAGGAATATGTTTTTTATTTTTAACGATGATGGAAATATTAGTGACTGTGCATCAGCTGTCGTTGATGATGGAAATAAAATTTCATTAGTACCACTTAAATAAGTTGGAATGATATTAGTACGACTAGCAACTTGTTTGATTACTTCGCCATATTTTGTGAAAAGTTCGCCGTATAAAATACATGGATATTTTCCTGAAGCATCAATATCATCTTTCGATAATGCACCAGTAGCACAATATTTTCCTAAATCACAGATTTTATAGCCTTTCTTTTCAGAATCATTATAAAGCTTCAAAAATAACCCTCTTTTATACTTCTTTAAGTTAATAACTTAACACCCTCATATTTTGTGCAAAATATTCTCCGGTATTAACTTTTTAATGGAGAATACAGAATGAAAATAACACCCAATACTCAATTCAAAACATTGGTAAAAACATGGCTATGTCAAAAGCAGCCAATGATTACCCCATCAACTTATGCTAACTTTGTTTTGATTTCAGAAAACCACTTAATTCCTTATATGGGAAAAAAGAAAATATCAACCATCACCGAGGCTGATATCCAAACATATATTAATACATTATATCATGAAGGACGTCTTGATAAAACAGGAGGATTAACGGTAAAAACAATTCGGGATATAATTCTCGTCTTACGCCTATGTCTCATTTTTGCATATAAAGAACAGATTATCCCAATGTTAAATTGGGATTTAATAGAATACCCCAAAGATTTAAGAATAAAAAAAGTCATTTCTCTATCAAAAGACGAGGAACTAGCTTTAATTCAATGTATCTATATGAAAATGAATCGTAGAACAGCCGGAATTCTTGTAGCATTGTTCACTGGAGTGCGAATAGGAGAACTGTGCGGATTGCAAATGCGAGATATTTCATTGATTGATAAAACAATAACCATTCAACGTACTGTTCAAAGAATTTACGATAAAGTTAAAGGAACATCATATGTTTATATCGGTGCACCAAAAACTGTTAGTTCAGCACGAACAATTCCACTCCCATCACTTTTAATAAATATCATCAAAAAATATTATACAGATAACCCTAATCAATATTTTTTAACTGGAAAAAACAAACCGACAGAACCAAGAACTTATCGGCAGTTTTTTGCACGTTTTTTGAAAAAACATAACTTACGGAGTGTAAAATTTCATGAAATTAGGCATACATTTGCTGTCCGAGCTATAGAAATACCTGAATTTGATGTAAAATCATTATCTGAAATCTTAGGCCACAAAAATGTATCCTTTACATTAAATGTATATGGACGTGCAAATATGCAACAAAAAATAAAATGTATGAATCTGTTAAATGAACTTTTATAGGATGCTATGCATAAAATAATTTCAGCAAATTTTCTTGTTAGAAAGTTATAATTGTAAAAAAATCCAAGGTAAGCTCAGAAAAAGATGCCAAGGTTTTGTTCAATGCTACTCCCAATAAGCATAATTAGACCATTAATTTTGTTGCTGATTTACCTCCGAGCTTACCTTGGAATATTTATATTTTATAGAAATATGCGTTCAAGATACTAAAGATAAACTTTAATAAAAAACAATGACTTCAAATACTTTTATGTTATAGATTAAGCACCTGAGCAATATCATCATTTTATCTTTAGTATATTATGGATAAATTTTTTATCTAATTAGAATCTAACATATTTTTATAGTAGTTTCTTTTGTAAAAAAGTTTTTTGATACTTATTACTCCCGTTGTGTAACCATCTCATCTACGATTTCTTTAATAAAGTCATATTCCCGCATCAGAAGAATGAGATGATATGCGCTGATTCCCGTGTTTTTCTGGAACCAATTTCGCGAGACATACATGTTGATATCTAAATTATGTGCCACATATTTGTAAATTTGCCGCTTATGGTGATGTCGAAGCAGTTTGGTCAAAAGAGCAGAAAGTTCCTCATTGTTGCCGATAATAAATTTTTCTACACCAAAATAGCACCAGATCTGGTGCTTTTCTTCATTAGACATTGTTACTCCTCTTATTATTATAGAAAGCAACAAACATTATAAAAGGACTGAGTAACCAATGAACAAAGACAAAATACCCGCAGCCATGTATATTCGGATGTCGACGGAGCATCAGAAATACTCTCCGGAAAATCAGGCTGCAGCCATCCGTGAATATGCAGAATGTAATAACTATGAAATTATAAAAACTTATACCGATGGCGGAAAAAGCGGTTTAAATATCGCCGGCCGTGCAGCTTTGCAGCAAATGCTGAAAGACGTTCAAAGCCATCAGGCTGAATATAAAGCCATTCTGGTTTTGGACGTTACCCGCTGGGGACGGTTTCAGGATGCCGATGAGAGTGCATATTACGAGTACATCTGCAAAAGAGCCGGAACGCCGGTAAAATATTGTAATGAGCAGTTTGATAATGACGGCAGTCCTGTCGCGACTATTGTTAAAGGCGTTAAACGGACAATGGCAGCCGAATATAGCCGAGAGCTTTCTTGCAAAGTCTTTGCCGGAAAATGCCGCTTAATCAACCTTGGCTACCGTCAGGGAGGTTTCGCAGGCTTTGGATTGCGGCGTATGTTGGTAAACGAGCATGGCGAACATAAGGGGATTCTTGTCGCCGGGGAACACAAAAGCATTGCCACAGACCGGGTCATTTTAGTTCCCGGGCCGGAAGAAGAGCAAAAAATTGTTCGTTGGATGTATAAAATGTTTACAGAGGAACTGAAAACCGAACAGGAAATCGCCGATATTCTCAATCAACAGGGAATTCTCACTGACTTAAACCGAGCATGGACTAAGGCAACGGTCAATCAGGTCTTAACCAATGAGAAATATATCGGCAACAACGTTTCCAACCGCATTTCTTTTAAATTAAAGACTAAGCGCGTGGTCAATCCGGAAAGCGAATGGATTCGTAAAGAAGGAGCTTTTGAGGCAATCGTTGAACCGAGTGTTTTTTATATCGCCAAAGGCATCATTAATGCCCGTGCCAGACGTTTCTCCAATGATGAGCTTTTGCAGAAATTAAAGGATTTACAAGCCAAGAAAGGCTATCTGTCTGCCCTTATCATCAACGAAAGCCCCGATATGCCGTCAAGTTCCATCTATTCCAGCCGCTTTGGCAGCCTGGTCCGGGCTTATCAGCTTATCGGTTACGATCCAGAACGGGATTACAGTTTTATTGAAATTAACCGCTTTTTGCGCGGGCTGCATAAAAATATTTTTGAGGAGACGATAGGTAAAATCCAAGAAATTGGCGGGGATGTTAAGATTGATGCCGAAAATGACCTTTTGAATGTCAACGACTATTTTTCGGCATCCATTGTCATTTGCCGGTGTAAGCAACTTCCTAATGATAGTCTCCGTTGGAAAGTCCGTTTTGATACTTCTCTTTTCCCGGATATAACCATTGCCGTGCGCATGTCCGCCGATAATAAAAACGTATTGGACTACTATCTGCTGCCGGCTCTGGATTTTAGGGATCCTAAGCTATTGCTTTCCGAACAAAACAAAGGGGTACTCGATTCTTACCGTTTCCCAGATTTAAGCCAACTGTTTGAAATGGCTCGTCGCAATTCTATCCGCTATTGGGAGGCAGCCTAATGAATCGCCATCAAATTCTGGAAAATATCCCAATTGAAAAGATTAACATTCTCAATCCGCGGGAACGTAACCGTAAAATTGCCAACGAAATTAAGAAAAATATTGAAGATGTCGGCCTGAAACGTCCGATTACCGTCTCCCGGAGGTTAGATTTTACGGATGGCAAAGAGTATGATCTGGTCTGCGGTCAAGGGCGTTTAGAGGCTTATATTGCCAATAACCAGACGGAGATTCCGGCAATTATCATTGATGCCGATGAAGAAGAAACCCTGATTATGAGCCTTGTTGAGAACATTGCCCGGCGGAATTATTCCCCGACCGAACTGCTTCAGGGAATCAAACAGCTCAAGGACAAAGGATATTCCTCGGCCGAGATTGCCCGCAAAACAGGCTTTACAGCAGAATATATCAACCAAATCAGCAAGTTGTTGTTTCGGGGGGAAGAACGCTTGATTAACGCCGTCTATACGGATCGTATTCCACTAAACGTAGCAATTGATATTTCGGATGCAGATGACAAGGATGTTCAGAATGTCCTGCGTGAGGCTTATGAGGCAGGACAGATTCGCGGTAATAAATTAGCTTTTGTAAAGGATTTAATTGAACGGCGAATTAAGAAAGGCAAAAGCATTTATAAGAAAAAATGCAGTGCCAAGCAGTTGACAGCACAAGATGTTCAGGCTCTTTACGAGCAGGAAATCAAACGGACAAAGCTGATTATTGCCAAGAATGATCGGGTTGAAAATTCACTGATTTTTGTTACCCAGAGCATCAAAAGCCTGCTTGGCAACGAGAATTTTTATAACTTATTGAAAGCGGAAGAATTGGAAAAACTGCCGAAATACTTGGCTGAAAGGTTACAGATACATGGATAAGAAATTAAATAAAGCCTTTGAACAAGCCATTGTTCATTTAAAAGTTTCAGACATAATATTTTCAAAAGAAATTAATAAGGACATATTTTTCACCCGAAAATATGCGCAAATTGTTTCTTCCGTTCGAGAAATCGGCCTGATTGAAGCGCCGATCGTAACTTTTAGCGATAACGGTTATACGCTTCTGGATGGCCATCTGCGTTTGAATGCGCTTAAGGACTTGGATATACCGGAAGTAGATTGCCTTGTTTCTACCGATAATGAAAATTTTACCTATAACAAACATGTTAATCGGCTCTCCAATGTCCAGGAACAGAAAATGATAGAAAAAGCCATCAATCGCGGCGTTTCTATTGAACGTTTGGCAAAAGTTCTGGATATGAAGCCAGAAAACATCCGTCAGAAGAAAAATCTATTGAAAAACATTTGTCCTGAAGTTGTTGAAATGCTTAAAGATAAAATCGTAAGCTCTAAGGTTTTTAATTATCTCGCCCGCATGAAGCCGGAACGTCAAATCGATGCGACTAAGATTATGGTTGAGAGCAAAACATTTACCACCTCGTTTGCCCGTTCCATCTGGCTTGCTACGGCCGATGATTTATTGGCAATTCCCCGTCGCAGACAAAAATCAATAGTAATGGATTTCAGCCATTTTACCAAACTGGAGGAGGAAATTAACCGGCTGCATGGCGAATATGAGGAAATTGAGGAGAATTATGGTCTGAATGTCCTAAATTTCACACTGGTCAAAGGATACGTCAAAACCTTGGTAATGAACCCGCGTGTAAACCGCTATCTCCGGATCAACAACCCTGATATTCTGGAACACCTGGAAAGCATTGTAGATATTGATAATCTTAATCCCGAGGAATGACTTTATTCAAAATGAGATAAAAAATCCATTTTATTAAAGTAATTTTGCTTGAAGTTCTCCAGATTGAAATTTGTTTCCGGCGTAAGCACGTTTTGTGTTCTAAGGGCATATTGCTCACGAAGCCAATTTTGTTCTTCAACATAAAAGAATCTGTCGATATTATCCTTAATAAAAAATTTGTTTTTTGTATTTCGATCTTGAAAGAAATATGAGAATGTCCCTATCTCTAAGAGTTCAGGGGTAATATTTCGGTCAAAAACTTCCAACATTTTATATGCCTTATCACCATAAATTTGTTTTGTAAAATAAAATACTCCAGGATCGCTATGATTTTTGGTAAGAATTGGGTACCCATATGGATCTTTATTAACCTTCATTGCATTATATACTTTTACATCGAATTCATGTAAACATACTAAGAATACGGCTAGATCAGGTGAGAAAAGCTCATGCCCTGAGGCGATTTGCTTTATAAACATAACTAGTCTGTCAAAAACTTGTTCCATTTGCCGCAATGAAAAATTAAACCAAATACTATAAGCTGCAAAATAACGTTTAATAATATTTTCTGACGTTTGAAGTGTATTATATTTTTTTGCTTCAATTTCTCCTTGCGTATCTCCATACCTGCTATATGAAAATGAATTATAAAATACATTATAGATATCAATAAGAAAAACTAGTTCCCGTTTTTCTTCCTGTATTTTCTTTATAATAGTATCAACTCCAGATTTATCGTATAAGAATTCAGCAAATGCTTTTTTATCCGGATGTGGCAATAAAAATGTATTATTTATAAATTTTCGTTTATATCCCTCAAAATTTTCAGTTCCAAATAAACATTTCACAGAATTTTCAAGATGATTTTCATCTATTGCAAGCACAAAAACGAATCCGGACACATCAAAAAAGTGTTTTAATACCTCTAATGTTCTTACGGCATAATCCGGACTGCAGCGATCCAATTCATCAATAATTATGATTATCGGTTTGTCAGAGGTTCTTGCCCATTGAGTTAATGCTTCTTTTAGTTCCTTGAGAGCCTTTTGATATTGCCTAAAATCATCATAAAGTGATTTTGAAGAAAAATGATTTTTAAATTCCTCAATAATGTCAACAGTCAGGGCTTCCTGAGATATGCTTTTAATTGCGGTGCCGCATAAGAACGCAAGCGAATTTTTAGAAAATTTTAAAATGGAAGCTATAATTTTTGTTGGCAGTTTTCTGCCTTCCTTTTCATAAATTTCATTTAATTTTGCCAATATTGGCATAAGAGGATCTTCATAAAAATCCATCTCCCAGATATTCATTTTGGTTGTCTGTACGCCATCTTTTTCAAGGACGCTCTTTAATTTTTCACAAAAAAAGGTTTTTCCGGTTCCAAAATCCGCTGAAATTGAATAAACTTTAGAAACACCGCCCTCAATATAGGTGTTTTGCTCAATTAAATGGGCAAAATCAATGACAGATGATTTTATGCCTAATTTATCGTCTTCAAAAATTTTATCATATTCAATAGCTAAATTGTCGTCACTCATAGATTTTTCTCTTAAATTTAATTACAATTCTTGTCCTAACAGCCAGTCAAACACATTCAGGCGTTTAATTCCGTTATTTTCTCCCGAGCCATAATCCATTGACAGCAGAAACTTAGGATAGTTATCATCAATTGCTTCCAATGGTGCCAGCTCCCGCTGCAAAATTTGAGGTTCAAGAACATTTAAGGCTACTTGGTAATATTCAACCAGTCCGCCACTTTTTCTGGCGACAAAGTCAACCTCTATATTTTTACCGCTTTTAACGAGCTTACCTACAGATACCTCATAACCGCGCCGTATCAGTTCTAAGTAAATGATATTCTCCAGAATATGCCCTGCGTCCATATCTTTGATACCCAACAAAGCTGTTCTCAGACCAATATCGGCTACATAATACTTGGCATTGCTGTCCAAATATTGTTTTCCTTTAATATCGTACCGCTCGCACTTATATAGCAGGAAACTGTCCACCAAACCTTGAATATATGTATCAATGGTTGGAACCGATATTTTGCGTCCGCTGGCTTCCAGTTTTTTTGATATGTTACGAACAGAGGTTTCACTGCCGATATTATCAAACAAATATTTCACCACCGCATCAAGCTTATTGGTATCCGCAATATTAAATCGTTTTACAATATCTTTCTGAATTGTATTCAAATATACGGTATCCAGCAAATAATCACTAATCAGTTGCTTATCATATGACAATCTCAAAGTTTGAGGAAAACCACTCTCTTTAATATAATGAGAATAAATACCCTGTGGGCTATTTAATTCTATCATGCCTTTTTTAGTATGTACAAACAATTGGGCAAATTGAGAATATGCCCCAAAATATTCCTTAAATGACAGAGGCTGCATTTTGATTTCAACATAACGCCCACCTAGTTGATTTGCCAAATCGCTGGAGAACATATAAGCATTCGACCCGGTCAAATATAAATCCACATTGTCCTGCAAACGCAGGGTATTCGCAGCTATTTGCCAATCCCTCAATAACTGTATTTCATCAATAAATACATAATTCATCTTTTCCGGATCAAGATGTTTTACGATATAGTCTAGAAGCTTATCATAACCGGTTAAAAAGTTCTCTTTGTCATATTCCAGTCCAATTTTTTGGGTTAGCATACGGTCTTCAAGATTGATATTGATTATTTGATTATCATCTGCAATCTTATGAAGAATCAGATCAAATTGATAGAGATAAAATAGCTTGGATTTGCCACAACGTCTAACCCCCGTAACAATTTTGATTAAATCAGTCTGACTCTGCCATTTCTTCAATTGTTCTATATATTGCGGTCTGCCAACTACTATTTCTGTTCCTTGTAACATGTTTATCCTCCTGATCTTTTATGAAATTATAATTTGCAAAAACATAGAAATCAAGATAAATATAAAATATATTTTACAATTTTATAAAAAATATTTTTTTGTTAAGCGTGTTTTGAATTAATTTTTTCTATTGGTGAACCTGAATATTCCTATTGATATGTTTATCTGTTCCTGATTTTTAGGTAATATTAGGTAACAAATTATCTTTAATAGGTAACAGAAGTTTTTTGATGCCCAATATCACAGATATTAAAATTACACCGGAAATTCTGACAAAGATTGCCGTAATCATGGTATCAAATGCTTTGATGTTTAATATTGTTTTTTAATGTTGATTTAATATTAAAATAATATTATTTTAATATTGAAATAATGTTAAGGAAATTGTTATGGCTTTTAATCCTGAATATACGGTAACGGCTCAGATGCTTGCAAATCTGGCAAAAATTGAGGTTATTAAACAGCAATTTGAAAATCAGCCTATATCGCCACAGCTTTTATTCTCGTTGCGGGAAAGTGCCAAAGTAGCAACAATCCATTATTCTACGCAGATTGAGGGGAATCGTCTGACTGGAAAAGAAGTTGCCGAGGCTCTGAAAGGGCGAAAATTACCGCAAAGAGAAAAAGACGAGCAGGAAGTCAAAGCTTATTACAAGGCGTGGAATGCTATGGAAGAGGCTGTTGTAGCCAATCGTTCTTTTGATGAGAAGCTGATTGCCAATATTCACAGTCTGGTTGAGGGTAGTAAAAGCATAATTCCGTATCGAGATAATCAGAATGCGATTTATGACAGCGAAACCGGTGCTAAAATTTATTTGCCGCCGGAAGCTAAAGATGTGCCGGAGATGATGCAGGATTTTTGCCAATGGGTGCAAAATGCCGGAAATTTGCCGGTGCCGTTAGTGGCGGGAATTGTACATTATCAGTTTGTAACAATACACCCTTATTATGACGGGAACGGACGAACAACCAGACTTTTGGCAAGCTTTATCATGCGCAAAGGCGGTTACGGGCTAAAAGGTATTTACTCGTTGGAAGAATATTATGCCAAAGATTTAATCCGTTATTATGATGCTTTGCAAACACATCCGCACCATAACTATTATTACGGACGGCATGAGGCGGATATAACTTCTTGGCTGGAGTATTTTGTTGCCGGTGTTGCCGATGCTTTTGGCAAAGTCAATGAACATGCCAAAGATGAAAAGACAAAAGGATTTACTTCGGACAAAAGTCCTTTACTGCGTGAGCTTGATATTAAACAGCGAAAAGTCTTAGAACTATTTGCTGAATTTAAAGAGGCCAACAGTTTGCAAATTGCAGAAATTTTAAGCATCTCGCCTCAATCCGCACGATTTTTGCTCCGCCAATGGATTGCCGAAGGCTTTTTGCAATATGCCAATGAATCCAAAAAAGCAAGAACATATAAATTGACGGAAAAATTTGAAAGATTAATATAGCTATTCACTAGAATAAAAATATAACATAAACAACCGTTATCATTTTAACATTGCTTGAATTTTTTCTTTTATTTCTTTAAAGTCACTTGAATTTTCTCTACAAATTTTATCTATTATTTTATTCTTCGTTTCAATTATTCCATCTTCATTATCGGTATTACCAACTGTTCGGGAAAGATATTGGAATATAGAATGGGGATCATCTAAAGAATTAAAATCTAAACATTCTTGCTCTTCATATCCAAATAAATCAAGGAGAAAATTTTTATTTTGATTAATTTTACTCACAATATATTTTTCAGGAGAAAATTTTGATGGAAGAAAATCATATTGAAATCCATGATCCGTAGCATCTTTTTCCGCTTTTGATTTTTTCTCATCATCATCTGTAACATCACCATCGTATAGAATGAATATTTTCTTCTCATCAATATTCAATTTTTCCTTAAACTTTAGTGCAATATTAACTAACTTATTGTAGCTTCCAAGTCCACTAATCGTTTGAATTAAATTTCTTTCTTCTTTCTTTGAAATGATAGTCTTTACAAAAGTTTCTGCCACATCATCTTCACAAAAGATATAAAGGTTTTTATGAGGTTCAGCACCTAAATCATTTACTATCATTTCGACATTAGGTCCTTGAATAAATCTGCAATCATTTCCAAGCCGTTTTAACCAAACCAATGCATCTTTGGGACAGCACCTCATAAAATAAGGTGAATGAGATGTTATAATAACCTGTAAATTCTTATCATTTATAATTTCTAAGATTACTCTCATCAAAGGTTGTAAACAAGCAGGATGAATACCTATTTCAATTTCTTCAATAGCAATAATACTATTATTGGGGCATGATAGTAGAGATGATAAAATAGTTGCAATACATTCTTCTCCGGCACCACAATTAAAGCTGGTATAACATCCATAATCATTTAACGCAAAATGTCCTGATCTATCATGCTTTTCTCCATACATATAATCATAAGGTTTCCTTAAAATTTCTTCGAGATACGTATTCATTTGATTACTGCAAGAAATCTTTTTAGATTTCAGTGAATACAGCTTATTCTGAGCCCCTTTCTTTTCGAAAGCGGCTACAATTCTGGAAAGTCCAATAAATTCAGTTGCTTTCTTTATTGGACGAGAAGGTCTTGATGGTTTGCCACTAAAATAACGCATCCAACGATCAGATCGTCTGTTAATAATTTTCTCGGTTGTACCTGATTTATCAATAGGAGCGGTATATTCATATTTTATAACAATACCGGTTTGAGTTCTTTCTTTAGCCGTATATTGGAAAAAATCCGTAAAAGTATAATAGTTATAACGGCTTAATAAATTTTTGGGACGTCTATCCGCATGAAAAGCTAAAATAGCTAGTTGAGAGAATGTCGTTTTCCCTGAACCATTCGCTCCACAAATAACCGTTAATGGAAAACGGATTTCTAAATTTGCCTTGCTAATCCCTCTTAGGGTAGATCCATCATTGTTCATTATAATTCCCTTTAGATAGGGTTCTTGAGTATACTCTCTTTTCCATTTCTCACGCAGAGATTTTACTAAATTATCAAATTTTTTCTGAAGAGGATTAGGCATAGTACATTTCCATAGTTTGTATTTACATTATAGTTTTATAAAATAAAAAATATTTTTAGTCAACTCTACCTCTCCCGCATACTCTCGTTGAGATATTTCATTACCGGCGAGAGCAGATATTCAATCACGCGGCGTTTGCCGGTTTTGATTTCCGCCGTCACGCTCATGCCGGGTTTGAGCTGGATAATCTGTCCGTCTGCTTTAATTTTATTATCAAGCAAAGTCAGCCGGGCGTTAAATACCAAACCGAGTTTTTCGTCCTGTATCGCATCACCCGAGATGTTACGGACTTTGCCTTTAATTGTACCATATTTGGTGAACGGGAAGCTGTCGATTTTAATTTCTACATCCTGTTCCGGCCGCACAAAGCCGATGTCTTTGTTCAAAATCTGCACTTCGGCCT
>OGCN01001583.1_pt1 | contig 28794 bp, 20 predicted proteins | sample 1570181 | NCBI WGS metagenome assembly OGCN01 (sample SAMEA4370584, study PRJEB24528) | human gut metagenome | reverse complement strand
GTCGGCCGCGCTGCAGCCGAACCTGGCGAACGTCTCGACGGCCTTCATTCTTTGCGCTGCGCTGTACATCCTCATGGCCCTCCTGGTCCTCTTTTTGGTCCAGGATTTCCACCGCAGCTCCAACCTGTTAAATGCTCGTAGCGTTTAACAGGTGGCGATAGCGCCATTTTTTCGGAAAACAGTTCGCCTTCGATTCGCGCCCAACTCTTCCGACTTCCGACCTTCACGCCCCTCGTCTTTCGCGTCCTTCGCGCTTTCCCCTGGCAGAAAACGCCAATAGGGGCCCGATTGCAAAGAAAATGCCCCCGTTTGGCAGAAAACGTCGCTAGGGGGCCTCATCCGACAGGAAATGCGGAGGCCGCTCGACCATATCGGGAAAGGCTCCCTCCTGCCAAGAAGAAAAACCGCAGGTCAGAGAATCATCCATCACGAATTGCCCCAAGACTCTCAAAATCCGAGCCTTGCAACGAGGCCCCCTAGCGGCGTTTTCTGCCAAATGAGCCCCGCGAGCCCGCAATGCCCTCTCGGTAGCCCGTCCAAACAATCCGATTGGTGAGCTTTCCGAGCGATCTGCCCGGCGGCTTTCCGAGCGACCTGCCTGGCGAGTTTACCCAAGCCGTTCTACATGCTTCTCGTGGGCACCGACAAGTCAAAAGGCCACAATGCAGGCGACGAATTCGGCAACACATATCGCAATGGTCCCATGATGCTTGCGCGCACCGGTCCGCTGACGAGTCACCGTCAGCCACGCCGACGACCCTTCCCATTTTCCAGAAAACCTTGCGCCCGTTTTCCATGTGGTTGGCAAAAGCCAACGCACGAAAGGAACGGCCATGAACGATTTCTCGAGCAAGCTCGGCGGCAAACGAGGAAGCGGTCCCCTCAACCCTCTCCCACTTCGATAGCCACGCGCAAGGAGGAACCATGGGCAAGAAATACTACGGAGGAATTGGAACCGACAAAGGGTTCGTGATGCACTCCCCCGAAAGCAAGTATCACTACAGCCGCGACGACGAATTCCATAAGGAAGGCGACAAGAGAAACGTCGGCAGCGCCAGCAACACTGGCGGCGGCAACAGCGGCAGCAACGACAGCGCCCACAACGAAAGCTCCGACGAAAGCTCCGGCAGCGTCCAGAGCAACTTCGACGCACCTTACGACGACGATTGCAACAACCGTGACGGCGAGCTGGACGACTTCTTCGGGGACCTCTTATCCATTAAAGCCTGCATCGCGCTCGCAATCGAAGGCCTGTTCAAGGCGTTCATGTCACGCTCGATGAATCGTATCGATTTCGTGGCGGTCACGCTCATGCTGCTCGTCTGCATGCGCGTGATTGGCGCGGTGTTCATCGACTCGAGCTCTTTGAGCGAACTCAACGCCTTTGCCTTCGTGGTGGCGCTGAGCGCGCTCGGTATGTGCACGATTTCCGAAAAATGCCCTGCCAACGCGCTTACGGCACTCGTGATCGCGTGCTTGCCGGCCCTCATCGAGGTCGTCACCGCATGCGCGGTGAACGGCTCGGACGCCGACGTGTTCAACCGCATCACAAACTGGGCGCTGGTTGGCTGCCTGGGCAGCGCAGCTCTTCTGATTGCGGGAACCCTAATTGATCCGTTTAGCGACGAAGAAAAGGACGAAGGCGAGGACGAAGGCATGGATGGAGGCAGGGGCACGAGCACGAGCGTGGACGAAGGCGAAGGCGCGAGCATGCACGAAAAAGCAAGCCGAAGCGAGGTCGAGAATAAGGGCGGAAGCACCGGCGCATGCGGAAGCACCGGCGTATGCGGAAGCACCGGCGTATGCGAAGACGAAAGCGCAACCACCTGCGAAGACGCAGCGTGCGAGCGCGTTTTCTTCATCCCCTTCTGGGGAGCGGCCATTGGCGCCACCGCCGCCCTTATTTGGGAACTCGCGCCCTACATCGCACGCGAAATCGCTTACGGCGCAGCGCCGCTGTATCTGAGCTACATGGGATGGATTGTCTAACCCCTTACGCACGACGAGCTCGCAACGCCAACGCATGAAAGGAAGAATCGTGAGGATCGACAAAACCGCGCGACAGAAAAGCGCCCCACCGAGGAATCACTCGGGAGGATGAGTCCGCTGCAGTACGGGAGGCCGCTCAACCAAGCGGCATAAGCGCCTTCGCACGGGAAAACGTCAGCGTCCCCTTTTGTTCATTTTTACTTGACGGAATACAGGCTGGGCCCCTCGCAGAACTGATACCGGCTCACGACGTGCTGTGCAGCTTTGCCGTTTCCGAGGGACGCGATATGCACCGCGGGTACCAGAAGGCACTAGAGAAGCTAGGGGGTGCAGAACGGCGGGCGGCTCATCGATAAGACGATTATCGTGGACTTCCTTATGGCGAACTTTGACCGCCACACCCGCAACTTTGGCCTTATCCGAGATGCGGAGGAGCTAGACGGATACCGCATCGCCCCGTTGTTTGACCATGGCTGCGGCTTTTACAGTCGCGCCACCACGACCGAGCTGGAGCAAGGCTGCTACCTTTGGGAAAGCCACCCCTTCCGGGAATACCCCTCGCAGCAGCTTGCCCTCGTCGAGGACTTCAGCTGGTACGACCCCTCGGCCCTTGGGGACTTTGAAGACATCATTGCAGAGGTTTATGGCGAAAACCCCGAGACGAACGAGCGCTTTATAGCGGCCGTGCAGAAGCAAACCCGAGCGCAGATTGCTACCGTGAACGCCTTGGCGGCAGAACGCGGCATCATAGTGCCCGATTGGTAGCCGATGCCCTTGAGGCATAGGGGTCACCAACCGCGTCGCACCAACACCTCGCTGAACCCATCTATTTCCTCGAGAAAAACCAAGAGCCGCTCGTTGGCAGAAACGTCCAACTGAACGCCCACCACATTAGGACAGGCCGCCGGATTTGGAAACAGACGGTCCACCAACACTGCCAGTTGCAAGCTGGCCGGAGTTCCAATGCCGCCCAGCACATCGAGCGCCTTGCGAGCAGTTCTGCCAGTAAAGGCAACATCGTCCACTACCACCACTGCCGCACCATCAATGCAAAAGGGTAAGTCCACCGACTGCACCTCATAGCCACCGATAGGCTCACCACCAGCTATCGCACTGTTAGTATCCGAAGCGCTCAGCGACTCCCCGCAGGCAATCTCCAGGTGACCAATCGGAGGCTGCACCCCACACAAAAGGGCCATATGCCGGGCAAGCCTTTTAGCAATTGCTAACCCCTTTGTATTGAGCCCCACTAGCACCGGACTTGCTGCGGCCCCCTCGCCCTGTACAATCTGCTGAGCCATGGCGGCAACCATGCGCTCTATGTCGCCCCCGTTTAGGCATATATCCTTTATTTCAGTCTTGATCTGCATAAGCGCTCCCTGTAACCACCGTATGCCGGAGGTGGAAAACCCCACCCCCGGCATTGCAGAATAGCTATGCTGTGCCACTGCGCTTTCGCACCGCAGCTTTACGCGTGGATTCTGGTGCCAGAAAGGCCGGCCATGGTCTCAGGCGCCTTGTCTAGCGCACCGATAATGCAGGTGCGGCCCGGACGGCTGCGCACGAACTTAATGGCAGCGCGCACCTTCGGCTCCATGGAGCCCTTTCCAAATTCGCCAGCATTCGCCAGCGCCTCAGCCTCGTCGGCGGAAACATCCGCTAGCGCCTTCTGCTCGGGCGTGCCAAAGCTGGTACACACATACTCCACCGCTGTCAGCAAGAACAGGTAGTCCGCCTGGCAATCCTCCGCCAAAAGCTCGCCGCCCATGTCCTTGTCGATAACTGCCGCTACACCCTTGTAGGCGCCTTTGTCCTGATAGTCGCGCACCACCGGGATGCCGCCACCACCGCAAGCAATTACTATGAACTCGTTGTCCAGCAAGTTCAGGATGGAGGGGGCCTCTACAATCTTCTTGGGCTGAGGGCTTGCTACAACCCGGCGCCATCCGCGGCCAGAATCCTCCACAAACACTTGGTCGGGATGTTCAGCCATTTCCGCCTTCGCCTGCTCCTCGGTAAGAAATACACCAATGGGCTTGGTGGGGTTAGCAAACGCCGGATCGTCCGGGTCCACCTCCATCTGGGTAACAATGGAAGCCACATGCCAGCGCTTATAGGACTTGTGCATGGCCACACCCAACGCCTGTTGCAGGTGGTAGCCAATGTAGCCTTGGCTCATGGCGCCACACTCCGGTAGCGGCATGGCTGGCACCTTCGGATCTTCCTCAGCGGCCAAGGTGAAGGCCTTTTGGATCATTCCCACCTGCGGACCGTTGCCGTGGGTAATAATAATCTCGTTGCCCTGCTCTATCATCTTGAGCAGCGTGGGTGCCGCCTCGCGAACGCGGGCAATCTGCTCTTCGGGGGTATCGCCCAAGGCGTTTCCGCCCAGGGCCACTACCACACGAGTATCGTTGTTGATGCGTGCCATTCTCTCAGCCGCTTCCTAGTCGCCGTAGTGAGTACCGGCCACTTTGTCCACGGTAGGCGTAAGAGCCATTTCCACCTGCGCGGTGTAGTAATCCACCATGGCCTGCTTCTGCTGGCGAGCGCGAGGGTACATGAAGGTAGCCAGCAAGCCTTTTTGGGTATGGAAGCGATTGGCTGCCTGCTCGATAAGCAGCGAGTGCGGACCATCCCACACCGACTCAGAGATCTCATAACCACGGTTGCCCGGCAGCGGATGCATAACCTTTACCCACTCGGGGGCGGCAGCAATCAGCTCGTCATTCACGGCATACTTGGGGAAGAACTCGTCCAACTTCTTGTCCTTCAGATGATCGGAGCCGTGGTACCACCAGGCATCGGTAATAATGAAGTCCACGTCCTCAATGTACTGATAGGGGTCGTCGGTCTGAATAAACTTACCACCAGACTTCTCGCAGTTGGCTTTCACCAGAGCAACATCCTCGGGCAGCATCTCGGCAGGCTTGGGTGCGCAGGAGATGAAGGTGTAGCCCATAATGGAAGCAATGAGCGCATTAGAACGACACACACCGCCAATATGCAGGTTGTCCTCGCTGTGGTCGACGGAATTGTCGCCCACCCACATCACCACAGCGTCTTCCAGCTTCTTGCCAGCCGGCAGATTCTCCATAATAGTGAACACATCACACAGCGCCTGGGTAGGGTGCATGCAGGCAGAACTCATGCCGTTATACACTGGCACTGTTGCCCATTTTGCCAATTCCAAAATACCCTCATGGGACTCGTTGCGAATCATGATGGCGTCCACCATACCGGAAAGCACCAGGGCGGTGTCTTTCAGAGTCTCACGCCCCTCACCCACATGCATGGTTTTGGTCTCCAGGTACAGAGCGTCGCCACCCAGCTTGTCCATGGCAGACTCAAAGGAAACGCGAGTACGCGTGGAAGGCTGGTCAAACATGAGCGCAATGGTGTTGCCCTTCAGAAGCGGCAGTTGGATGCCCTTCTGATCCGCTTCCTTCAACACGCGGATCGTTTCCAGCATCTCCAGGAACTCCTCCTTGGTGAAGTCCTGAACGTCGACAAAGTCCTTCTTGGTAATCATAGGTCGCCCTTTCTCTTGGCAGTTGCGGATTGAAACAGGGCGCGGGCGTAGGGGATTGCCCGCCCGCGCCGGTAAAAGGAACAGCCGTTACAGGCTTTCGCGAACAAGCGGCATGCTCATGCAGCGCGGGCCGCCACGGGCGCGGCACAGCTCGCCGGAGGGAACGGTCAGCACCTTCACGTCGTGCCTATTAAGGCAATCGTTGGTGCGGTGGTTGCGGTCGTAGGTGACCACAACGCCAGGCGCTATAGCCAAGGTGTTAGAACCATCGGACCACTGCTCGTAATCGGCCCAGAAGGGGTCGCCGCCCGCGCAGGGAATAAGATCCACCGCCGGCAGGTGCAACAGACGCTTTAAGCACTCCTCCAGGCTTTCCTGAACGTAGTCGGCCCGCAGGCTGCCGTCACCAGCAAGGGTTAGCTCGTAGAGTTTCAAGCCCCCTATAATGCCAGGATAAAAGGTGAACTTATCCACATCAACCTGGGTAAACACCGTGTCCAGATGCATGTAGGCGCGGCCCTTCGGAATTTCGAAAACCACTACCTTCTTGAAGCTGTCACCACTAGCCAGCGTTGCCTTGGCAAACTGCTCAATGGCCTGCGGCAATGTACGACAGCTGTGACCAATGGCAATGACTTCCGGAGAGAGGATGCAAATGTCACCGCCCTCGATGGTCTCGCCGTAGGGGTTGTTGGTGTGCAACAGCTTCACATCTTCAGAGGCAAAGTCCTTCACGTTCTCGAACACATGCTTCCACACCACTGTTTCCAGATTGCGTGTGTTTTGCACAAAACGATTCAGCGTGAAATTGGAACCTACTGAGCAGCCAGGGTCGCGACACATCACGAAGTTGCACGAGGTGTGCATGGCGTACGGGTCGTCAGGGGTGTCATCCGGCAGCGCATCGGAGAGACTCCACGGCTTGGTCACCGCCTCCAGGTCCTTCTTCTCTATGCCCGCCATCACCGTTCTGGCGAAATCGTGGGCCGACATAGGCATAAGATAGTTAGCAATTTGCTCGCGCTTGGCGTCGTCATATATGAAGTCCTCAGTCATGTACTCGTCCAGGAACTTGCGACGATCCGCCTCATCTCCCAACGAACGCTCGAACAGGTCCTCCAGGTATACCACCTCTGCCCCATTGTCACGCAGGTGCTGAGTGAACACATCGTGGTCTTTGCCAGCCTGTTCGGCCCATACAACGTCGTCTACCAGCTGAAACTCCCGCGAGTCGGGACGAACCGCGTCAAAGTACAGCTCCGGACGCGAGACAAGGATTTTTTTCACCTTGCCCACTTCCGAGTAAACATCGATGGTACTCATGTTCAAGCCTCCTTCTCTTTTGTCGCTTTTTCTTGTTTCTTACTTCGCTTTTCGCCCCATCTAACCTGGGGCAGACACGGGGTTGTCTACAGCATTTCCCCGAAAAGCACACCTTGGTCAGGGGAAGCGAAGTACCTCCCCTTTTTGATTGACCTTACTTGTCAGTTGATTGTGGCTATACCATTCCCATAACAAACATGGTCAAGCTGACTGCAGCGAACACGGCCAGCACTACGATGGCAATGATCTCTTTAGTGTTGAACACCTTCTCTAGACCGGCTTCTTTGCGAGCTTGATAGAGGAATATGACACCGATGAGGAACGGAATGGACAGCAGCATGATGTATTCGATGCCGGAGACGAACATAGCGTAGAGCATGTACAAAGTGCCAACGGCGCCGATGATTATATTGCGCACGCGACCCTGTTCCTCAGGGTGCTTAATAGAACGCACCGTGTTGTAGGCAGTAATCATGACCCAGGTGACCAGAATGGCCGAGCTGGAGAGCGAGAAGCCGAAGTTGTAGGCATCCTCGGTAAAATGCATGGTGATAAGCAGCAACTGCGCCAGGAGCGTGGTGACAAACAGAGAGAACATGGCAGTGCCGTTTTGATTGGTCTTACCCCAGCGAGCTGGCAGCAAATGGTCGTCGGCCAAAATTTGAGTGGATTCAGTGGGCATGATGGTGTAGGCAAGCCATGCGCCAGCAATGGAAATGATGATGCATGCCTCAACGAGCTGAGCCGCAATGGGGCCTACGTACAACTCCAGAATTTTGCCGATAGAAGGCTCGCCCAGGGCAACAAACTCCTCGGCACTCATGAGGCCATAAGGAATCATGGCGCAAATGAACAGCAGTGCGGTGCCAATAAACAGGCCAATAATGCTTGCCTTGGAAGCCACAGCCTTGCTCTTTGCGCGCTTGGACATGAGAGCAGCAGATTCGACGCCCATGAACAGCCAGATAATGGAGAGCATAGAGTCTGTGACTTGACCGAACACCGAACCAAGGTCAAAGCCCTGACCCAGATCAACATTGCCGGCAAAATTGGACCAAAAGTCGGTAGCAAATATATCGAAATTGAAGAAGAACACGGTCACGCCAATAAACACCACAAGCGGGATGATCTTCACCACAGTAACAGCGGCGTTCAGAATCATAGCGTTTTCGACGCCCTTGCTAATGAGCAAGAACATGAGCCACATAAAGGCAGAAGCAATAGCAATGGAACCCCAGCTAGTGCCAGTATCTCCTAGCACAGGGAAGAAGGTGCCCAAAGCAATCATCATCATGGTGGCAAAGGCAATGTTGCCTACCCAGCCGGAAATCCAGTAGCCCCAGGCGCTCATAAACTCACCCAAAGGACCGAAGAGCTTTTGGGCATAGCAGAACATGCCATCGCCCCCTGGCTCCTTCTGCAAAAGATTCTGCAATGAGAGAACGAACAGCAGCATGCCGACAAAGCAAACCGCCCAAGCAACAATGGCACCGCCTGGCGATGTGACCGTGCCCAGTTGATAGGCAATGTCGTACACGCCCGAGCCTATCATTCCCGCGAGAATTGCCGCCACCATTGGCAGTAGTCCGAGCTTCTTCTCAGAACCCATAGTCTCTCCCCTTTCTGCTGTCGCCAACATTCGGACCTATCCTGATTAGGACACTTCCGAATTATAGCAACCAGCTGGTGACTGTCAAGAACTGATTCGGACTTTTTCGAATCTTCGAATCTTTATTCCTCGTTGAGAGAAGCCTTCCGTAACCTGGTATTTTTTATTTTGCCTACCGTTCTCTAGCTTAGATGCTTCCGCTTTCCTTTTAGTATCTCTTGCCTGTTTTCCCAGAGATTCGTATTTATACGAATCTCCTGTTAGAATAGGCGAGATGACATTTACCCATAAATCGTACGTAAGAAGAAACTCATGCTCATAAACAGCCCGGCGGCTTCGGGAGAAAAGCGGCGCATTCGGATAAAGTACAGCCCCATTGTGGAAATTGCCTCCAGCCTCCATTGCCTGGGGCGCCCAGAGAGTTGTCCTCAGTTCGAGGATGCTTTCCGAAAAGTACTTCGGGATATGACTCCTGAAACTCGCAGCGATTTTGATTACCTGTGCGAAGTCACTCTGAGTTGGACCCTTGCTATCGACTTGTTCTGCTACCTGGAGCAACATGATATTGAGAGCGCGAAGGGCCTTCTGGCGGAATTCCCTAAAATGAACGACGTCGAGTTCGTGTACGGCATGCTCTCTGGGCTCGCCTCCAAACGCACCATCGGCCGACTGCTCAAGCAGCCGCAAACCATTTCCTCCTGGTCGAATAGCACGATAGATAACTTCATAGGAATCGATCTTGCTCGGCGCATTGTTGCAGAATCTACCCAAATCCATGAGCGGATGGCACGGTTTTTGAAGTGGTACTGGGATAATGTTTTCGAAGAAATTTGGCGCAACATCGGTGCTGCCGAGATAGGCTGTATGGGCGTCGAGAAAAAGGTGCTGTCCGCCATGAGCGAAAGCAGCTACTTGGAAACCTGCCATCCAGGACTAAAAGTGGTGCATGGCAGCCTTACTGTTGTAGATGTGCCAGAATGCTCTTGGCAGCTGAGCGATGTAGAAGCTATCGATGTACTTCTCACCGCCTTCAGCGGATCAAGTCTTATTGTGAACAAGTTCGACGGCATTCTCACCCTTTTCAAAAGAATTGCTGTGGGCGACCTGGGATCCGATGACATAGGCCTAGAGGAACTGGCGGAATTCCTGAAATCTATTTCCAGCTCTACCAAATTCCAAATCCTCAAGGAGCTGTATAACTCTCCGAAAACCACCAAAGAGCTAGCAGAAGCGCTAGACATGGCCCCCAGCTCCATTTCTGAACACTTGAAAACTCTTCGGGCGGCAGAGCTTTTGTACCCCCAGCGAGTAAAGAACTCTGTATACAACCGCTTCCTCTATGAGAACTACCAGGCATTTGCCTCGCGCCTGCTCACCTATTTTGATCAATAATGAAAGAGTAATTCCCCCAGCTCAAGCCAATGTTAGCGATCGTTGCTTTTCATTTTTGTCCGCTGTGATAGCGTAGTTGAGTCCCCTTTTCCCGCCATCACAAGGAACCGCTCATGCTGAAAGATAGTACCTGTATCGTTCTTTCGAACACGGAAGCTTGAGAAACATGCTGATCGCCTGGGTGATACTGACGCCGAGCTCCGAGAAGAGCTTCGCCGTGTCGTCCCTCGTCTGCCTCTCCATGCGTACGGCGACGTTGACCGCCTCCATGCGGACCTCCCTGCCTCGTGTGTGCGCGATACGGCGATTACACGCGCGGCAGGCGGTATGTTCCCAGAATCCGTCATGGCGCGACGGATATCCGTCGCGTGGCGATTGGAATATGCCGCGACCCGCTCCCATACACAAAGATAGCACCCATGATGCAGTGCGCCATGGGTGCTATCTAGGTTGTCATGCACGTATGTTGCGCGTATTCCCGCTATTCCCACTCAATCGTCGTAACGACCCCAATCGGCAACAACCAAGCCCCACATCACCCTGGACCAGCCCCCTTAAAAGAGACGTCCACCGCTCTCTACATTTCACGCTCCCAACGCCAATCGGCGCCAGCCTCGTTCGCGGCAATTTCGAAGTTGCACCTCACGATGCCCTCGTCAATCACGTTGAGCCCGCTTTGCGGCGCATCAATGTGCACGGTTTTCCCGTCGGAAAGCAACGTGATCTTGAAATTCTGATTATTCATCGCCGTAGGTGCCAGCTGCGCGGCTTCCATGGCCGCCGCAAACCACGCCGGCGCCTTCACGCATTCGACGGAAGAAAGCGCCTCGACGCTCTTCGTCTTCCGTGAAAAGCCTTGCGTTTTTCCGTGGCCCACCGCAATGATCAGGCGAATTTTCTTCCCCGACGCCACAACGGCGCGCGATTTCTTGCGCGAGCACAGCGCGCACCAGCACGTATTGAGCCCCATATCTTGCGCGGCGAGCACGATTCTCTGACCCCAATAGCCAATGGCCTCGTCGGCGGCCACGTCGCCCGCCTTGGCGTCATCAACCACGAATGCGACATGCGTACGACACCCGCGAATCAAACCGAAACGCGCAATTACGTTGAAAACCTCAGGGTTGTCGCCCACAAGTTGAATATTGAGGCCGCTTTCGCGCGCGCATTCCTCCACCACGGCACCAAGCACGTCGAACTCAGCCTGGTCAAGAGGCCCTCCGTCATATTCGCGCACGGAATGGCGCTCTCGAATCGTCTCAACGGTAATCATGCGCCTGCTCCCTTTCGCCGTGCCGCCTCATTGAGCCCATTCTACGCAACTACACGCAGGGAAGCGTCCCGTTCAGTCATTTCATCGAAATCGATTTCGTGTGACACACGCGAACGCATTCGCCACAACGCGCGAGCGTTTCACGACGCAGGTCAGCAAGCCTGCCATTCGGAAATACCCAATCAAACCGCTGGACGCCGCCAACCTGAAACGATACTCTTGCCAAACCAGGCGTCTAGCGATCGAGCCCGAGCACCTCGGCCCACGTCTCTTCCTTAAAACCGGGAATCACGAAATCGTTGCCCACGAGCAGCGGACGCTTCACGAGCATGCCATCGGTCGCGAGCACATCGAAGCACTCGGCGTCGGTCATGCCGGCGTCGAGCTTCGCCTTAATGCCAAGCTCGCGATACTTCATGCCGGACGTGTTGAAGAGGCGTCGCAACGGCAACCCCGAACGCTCGTGCCATTCGGCAAGCTCGGCCGCCGTGGGGTTCTCTGTCGTGATGTCGCGATCGACGTATTCCACGCCATGCTCGTCAAGCCACTTCTTGGCCTTTTTGCAGGTGGAACATTTCGGGTATTCCAAAAACAACACACTCATGAACAGCCCTTTCTCGAACTCGAATAAATACGCAGCGGCCTATGCGCACTGGGTGCGAACCGATGAACCGCGCACGCAACGCGAGCCGACGCCAAGCAGGGCTATCAACCCACGCACCACGCAGCGAGCGCGTCGGCGGCGCAATTCACGACAACCCGTCGCCTTGCCGAAAATGCCGCCAATAGCCCAGCCACCCATGGCAACGCGTCAACCGAGCGCCGCGCCTGTCGCACCTTACGTGCGCTGGGCGCGCGGCCCGTGGGTCACATAGCAAATCGCAGCAGCGAGCGCGTCGGCAGCATGGTCGGGATGGGGCACATCGTCCAAGCCCAGAATCTGCTTCACCATGTACTGAACCTGGTCTTTTTCGGCGGTGCCCTCGCCCACTACCGCGAGCTTGATTTGGCGCGGCGTGAATTCGCCAACCATAAGCCCGCCCTGGGCGCACGCCACGAGCGCCGCACCACGAGCCTGCCCCGTGGAAAACGCCGCCGTGATGTTTTGCCCGAACCACACGGTTTCGATGCCAACGCATATAGGCTTAAAGCGATCAACCACGGCTCCTATTTGCTGCGCGATTTTCAGCAAGCGCTGCGAAAGCTCCATTGACGCAGGCGTTGACACGCAGCCGTACGCGAGGCATCGAAGCCGCGACCCGTTCTGTTCGACGATGCCCCAGCCGGTATTGGCCAGGCCGGGGTCGATGCCCAATATGATTCGATGGTCGCCTCGCACGCCCGCCCTTTCGTTTTCCAAAAAACAATGCCTTGGATTCTAACGCAGTTGCCGCCCATGCAGTTGACGCCGCGAAAGCAAAACCATTTCAACTTGAACGCCCACATGTCGAACGAAGCGGATCGCAAACACGCCGAATTAACGCGGGGCTCTACAAATTGTGCCAACGCAGAAGAATGCTGCCAGCTAATCCGCTTCCTAGCAGCTTTCTGTATGATATTTTGCTATCTTGCTAACTACCTACCAAGATAGCAATAGGCAAACCAGTCGTTTCATCTGCAATAACGAGTGAAATGCGCCGTCCAAAATTGCCAGTATCGAGCGACAGTGCTCGCGAATAACCGCGCAGAAAACCCATCGCCTACGCCTCGGTCGCACGCAAAAACTAGCTGACGAACGCCTGCGCTTCCAGCACAAACGCACGGGGCGTCGAAGCAGGTTCCCACTGCTCTGCGAGCAGCACGGGGCCATTCGCAGCACCGATCTTGTCCAATCCGAATTGAAAGCATTCGGAAAAATCGGCCGAGCGCACGCGATCGCACGAATACCGCGCAGCAGGAAGGCGTACAAGCATCATTCCCTTCTCCAGCGCAACGCGCGTTGCGGCCTCGGCGTCGAAGGGATAGCTCGGCAGCATTTCCACTTGCACGTATGCGATAAGCCCGTTTTCTTCCCCTAACGAAACGCCCAAGAAAGGCGCGCCAAGCCCGCGCGCAACCCCTTCCGTATACAGGGGGACAAGCCTCATGCCCGGCGCGGCTTCGTATATCGCGCTCGTCACCCGAGCATAGCGGCGCATATCGAAATCGCCACCAAGCGACGCGCACAGCAAAAGTCGCTCGGCAAATTCGCGCTCATAGCGCTTCTTCGATTGGAATCGTTGCGACTCGGCGATCTCGTCGGCATAGCGGTCGAGCTGCAGAAGCTGCGCCTCGGCGCGCCCGATGCGCTCCCTCGCCAGCTCGCGCCCCTTCTCGATAAGCTCGCTTTGCCCGTAGCCCAAAGCCGCGGTCAAAGCGATTTCCTTCAACGGAACACCCAGCTCAATGAAGGTAGTTACCATATCCAAATCGGAAATCTGGTTGATGGAGTAATACCGATACCCCGATTCCTCATTCACGTAAGCTGGCTTAAGCGCACCGACGCGCTCGTAATACCGAAGTGATTTCACCGAAACGCCGCGCAGTTTCGCGAATTCGCCAATCGAAAGCAGCTCTTCTTTCATGCATCTCCCATCTGCCGCAAGGAGGCGCCTGACCGACTCTCCCATCATGGTATAGTCTAAGATGCGGACCCCTGGTTTTTCAAGATGCGGAATCGAGCCTTTGCATGTCGCCCCACCCCGTGAACCGCGCGAAGACCGGAAGAGGGCAAGCCCGCAAACATGGGCACCTTGACCCGGCTCACAAGCCACGTGATGACTCTTCACGCCAAGCATTCCCGTAGGGCGAGAAGCCCAATCGCCAGCATGCAAGCAGGACCATCAGACGCGTGCGCACGACGCGTGCGCCGTGCGCGTCGTAGACCCATGTGCCCCTGGAGCCTTACACCCCGAGCGCGTTCGCAAGTCGAATCGAGAACGACGTTACCTGGCCTTTTTCGAGATAATTGGGCAATCCCGCCTCTCGAAGCGCCTGACAATACGTCGTTTCGGGCGCAAGCTCGCTCAAACGCAGATACGTACCAACGGCCGCGGCATAGTCGCTGCGCGATTCCGCAAGCAAATCGAGCGCGGCAAGCGCAGAAGTGCCGTACGCGGCGTAGTAAAACGGCGAGGTGAACAGGTGCGACGTCGAAAGCCATTCATTCTCGTCCGCCGGCCACGAGTACTTCTCGTACACCTCAGTCCAAATGGCATCGACCTTATCGACCGTCAAATCGGGCTCGCAATAGATGCGCGTCTCCGCTTCGTTTATGGCAAACCCCTCGCGCACCGCAACCAGCTTGTCGAACAGCACGTATTCTCGAAGCGCATCGCCATACCCAGGGCAAAGCACGTCGTAATAGTCGTAGCACAGAAGCTCCAGGCCCTGCGACATAATTTCCTGCACATCGACAACGGTATTGGGCATAAACGAATTCGCACGCACCCGATACATGTGGTTGAAGTGGCCGAATTCATGCACGATTGCCGCGCGGTCCGCCACTTCAGTATTGGGATTCACGAAAACGCAGCCATCATTGTACGCCGCCATTTCCACGGTACAGCTGTTGCGAACCTTAGCTTCCGACGCCGATATGTCATACAAGCCGTTATCGACAAGGTGGTCAAACGATTCCCCAAGCGCAGGCGAAACACACGCCACGCATGCTCGCGCGTTCGCCATAAGCGTCTCTTCGCTTTCGTCGAGAGCATCGAAGGCGCCATCAATATCGTCGCCCATAACGTCGGCCGCATAGTTCTGATACACTGGCACGAATTCCCTCGCAACCTCATCTTGCGCCGCCTCAATTTCGGCCATCGTGTAATCGCGCCCATATTCCGTAGCGAACACGTACTCGACGTAGTTCTCGTATCCCAAGCTTTGCGCCCAGGCATTGTTCGCATTGACGAGCTCAACATAGAGGCGTTTGAGCTCGGTGTCGCTCGCGTCCCGCGACACGAGCGCACTGTATTGGCTCGCAAGATTGTCACGCTTCGCTCGCAGCGCAGCGCTTTCCGAAGACATCGTGCTCGAATTGTCCAGAACGCTCGAGAATCCCTCGCCGATATGGGCCCCGAAAGCCTCTCCGTGCTTCGATTCAAGCGCATCCATGAATGCCTGTGCGCACTCTTGGTAATGGCTGTCATACGCTGCCTGCTTTGCCGCATACGCGCTCGCAGCAGCCTCGTCAAAGCCGACGCACGCGCAATCGAAGTCGGCAAGCGCACGATCGCTCGACAGGTCGGCGAAAAGGCGCTCAAGCTTGCCGTAGGCATTCAGAAGGGCCGACGCATCGTCGCCGTCCATCGCCGCCCGGAACTCTTGAAGTGCCGCGTTATATGCCACCTCGTCGAAGGAATCACGCGAACGGTCGGGTAAGGCCACGTTCCAATGCTCGACCTCGTTTCCGTATTCAAATTCGACGGGCGCCGAGGAACCTTCCCCCGTTGCGTTGCCGTCCGCTTCGCCGCCGCCGTTACCACCAGAGCCGCACGCCGAAAGCACCAGCGCGCAGGGCACCAGAATCAGAACCGCCGCGTACCAAGAGCGCGTGCACGAGGCGCGAAACCGAGTTGCAGTTTTGCCTTCGAGGATTGCAGAATACATTGCAGGCACCCCCTTGATGAAGTCTCAAACATAACCATTTTCATCGTAAGGGGGAATGGCTAAAGCAGGAATCGCCTCGTGGCCAATTGGGAATGCCTGGGCACGACCACACGTCTGATTTTGGGTTATCCGATTTCACACGCGCGAAAGCATGGGATTGTTTTTGCTTGCTAGTAGGCTAGTTTGCTAATGAGATATCCAGCTAGCTTACTATTTAATTAGATTACTATCTAACTACTCTTATCCAGGCATATTGCTGAACCGCAGGGGATCGCTGCCAGCATAGAAGCCTGAAGGGCCGAAATACGTAACCGCGCGGGTGCATCTCATCTGTTGCGTTTCATGGGTTCATTTCGAAGGTTACGTTTCTTAGGATGCGTCTCTCGGCTTGACCCCACGGCTTGCACCCTCTGGACGTTTGCCTCATGCGCCGATATCACAGGTCGCACCTCCCGGGCTTTCGTCTCACTGACTCATTGCATAGGTCCATTGCATAGCTCGCGCCTCGAAAGCTGATAGGCCGCTTTTCATGAAGAGCATGCACTTGCCGCAAAACGACCTTGTGCCTACTTATAGAAATGCTCAATCCCGGCTGTCGACACCAGAGAACTCCCCTTTTCACGCTGCTTTCGTAGGAGCATAGGGAAATAGTAGGCGGTGCAATAAACTTCAGTTTTGCCTTGCAGGAAGCATGAAAATATCATTGCAGAAACGAAGAGGGAACCCTTATCCCCGAACGAACAAGCCGCCCTTAAACTATTTAGTCCATGCCATCTAAGCGCGTCCCCTATTGGTCTTATTCGCGTACAAATCGCATCATTCGTTTGAGTCTTTTTATTGCTCTATCCAAGTGATCTATCGCATTTTCTTAGAACTCTTCAAGAGCAAATCACCCTTACGCGAATGCTCTCAAGACCATGAAACCGAGCACCGCTCCGTTTTCCCAATAAGCGTTAAGGCCCCTTATTCCAATCCGCCAATACAAGAATGATCAATCTCATGCCCGCGTCTTCCTTTAGGAAATTTGGGACGTTATCGAGATATCCTTAGCTCCCCCCTACAACTTATTTCATCAATCTGTTTCTTGCTTTTTCATAAGACAGAACGAACTTCCTTTATTCCAAACCTGATTCGTCCCCCTCTCCTTTTCCCTCTACCACCCCTTGCGCATCAGGGAGCCTTGTTCCCTCTCGCCATTATTTCTTTCACGTGGTGGCGATACTGCTCGTTCGAGTTCGAAAACTCGTGTGAAATCTCAACTACATTCTTATTTTATTGCCCCTCCTTTTATTTTGTTCTGACGTAAACTATGTTCAATTTTCTCTTACAAACGAGCTTTTTCTTGTGACTTGCTAATAAGCTCTCTGCCCTTCAGCACCACCAGGTTCTGCTCCTGATATGAAAGCGAAAGCCATCCAGCCCTCAACCCCGTACCCTTTTTCGCCGATTATGGGCACCTTCGAATGAGGCTATAACGCTATACCGAAACCTAATCTCGTTCTTACGCTGTTTAGGTCTAAATTCGGTATCAATCACAGTTTTCTCGTGTATTCTTTACATAGTAAAGATTAACGTTATCCCTGTTTGTTCGACTGTTTAATATTTCGACATCTTCTGCCATTAAATTCAATTGCAGAGTTCGATGCATTGCCTATTTTCTTCCTTATTCACATCTGGAAACTACTTCGCAGCTATCCCCTCACGCGCATCTTCAGCTTTGATTATTCTGCGCGTGTCCGATAAGCGTTCTCAAGCGACGCGATTTGCTACCCAGTAGTCACAGCGCACATCCTTCTATTCGCCCCGAGATCTTATTGCTTTCTCAATTTTTGTCAGCGCAGTCTAATTAATAGGTCTTCTTAAGCTTGCGTTTTTATTGCCCCTGGCTCTTCTCGAATGTGATTCGACGACGAATCAAGCTTTTCTTAATTGCATACTGGCTTTAGCACCTGATATATCGGCCTTGTCCCATGCATGCATTGACCCTCAAAAGTGCTCTCGCCACCGCGCGCGAATAACGACTCAATAGTGAATTTCTTCCAATTGAATCCGATGATTAACTAGTTTCCCTGGTCTCCTTGCCTGCTCTATTTCAGACAGTTTAAGACCAAATTGCAGCCGCCCCCTCATGGTCTTATTCGAGTCGTTTTATAATCCGCAATTCCCTTTATGGGGCCGTCTGTCTTAGTATGCGATAAATAATGAGGCGTCGATTGCAAAACAAGCGCGCATCGCAGCTCCGTCCCCTGAACTCCGGAAGAAAACGCCAAGAATTCTTATGAGGACTGGCCCCAACGACCAATCGCTCGCTCGCTTCGCGAATGCGGCCTCTCTATTTTCACTGCATTCGATATGCCGCGGTTTTTCAAATCCCTGCCGCGATTCCAAATACCATCGATATGATTTCGAATTTCTTGAACAATCCCCTGCCAATAACAAGCAGATAAACGATACTTCGCTATTTATGCGCCATTCAACAAGAAGGAAAACCAGAATGTAGTATTGCCGCTAAACAACGCACCTTAGGGAGCAAGCGAAAAGCCCATCGGATCTGTCCTTCAACGAGTCGCACCCTCGACCTTGCTTGCATGCGCCCGCGGCTCGCCATCACCCCGATTCGCCCTCAATACCAACACGAAAGGATGGCGCGAGCTAAACCGACTTAAGAATCGAACGAAGAACCTCCCATAGCGCGAAAAGAGACAGACGTGGCCAAAAAAGACCCCGTCTGAGACGCCTCCTGAGACAAGATACCCAATCAAAACGTGTACTCGTACCATTTTTCTCAAAATAGGGTCTTATTTTCGCTCTCAAGGCCGATTCGACTACGTGCGTACTTTCTCCTCGGTCCTCGTTCTTTTTCGGGAGAATGCTCTATGGTTACCCCGACTCACAACATCGACTCCAACAGAAATGCGTCCTTCACTTAGAGATCACCATGGAAGCTTGGCTTTCCCACCCTTTTTTGCACCAGCTTTTTAGCGCGCCGCATCTTATGATGCGCCTTTGCCGCTTCCCCGCCGCTTCCTCGTGCGTTCCCTAGCCATCCCTGCCTCTTCTTAGTTGTTTTTTACTTCTTATCATGGGGTCATCACTAAATTTATTATGATAAATATTTTGCTATTCTGCTATCTTCCTAGCTATCTAGCTATTCTTACCTCATATTTTGCCTGCTCATAAAGCACTTCATACGCTTAGTGGTAGACTTTTTCTGCATAACAATTCGCGTTCATCCAAAAGAAATGTTAGTAGCAGGCTACCTTGCTAGTTTGCTACTCTGATATCTCACTAACTCCAAATGCCACTCTACGCAGCGGCTTAAGTTAAGGATTTTGATTAAAGCAAGACTCCAAACAGCCCCCAAATTCTTGAGAATCAAACCCACGCTCGATCGCATTTCGACCCGCAACAATCCTCAGCCGCTCTGCATATGCCTTTGTTACACGTCGCTTCGCAGGCAACCGACCAAACAAATGCACTTCTTCAGAAATTAGGAACGGTCATACGCTGTTCGGAAACGGGCGAAAGAGGGCGGGGAGTGTTTCGTTCGACATTCCTCGTGAATGAAAGGGTGCTAGAGCCCCCCCCTCGTAAACTAAGCAAGGCCTACGAGCGATTTTCTTACAGCGGCAGGAAGAAGGGGAGTGGTATCCCGCATTCTTAACCCCACATGCGCATACCCTCGAATGACACTTCCGGCATAGGGTAGGGGAGTTGGCAAAACACGAGACATGCGCAACGGAACAACCAGGTCCATTGCTCCGTTGCGCCAAAGCTCAGCCAATTCGTGTACATCACCCTAATAGCATGCTATTAGGGTAGCTTGCTATTTTGCTATCTTTAGACTACACAAACATAGCTTTCGAATCCACTTACGAACCGATTGAGCAAAACAGCAATACTATCAATCTAGCTAAATATTTCACTACTTCATTATTCTGTTATGAGCCTATTTTTCTACTTAGCTACCTTACTAGCTAGTTATCAGAGTAGCTAGCAAGCAAGCTATCTCGTTAGTATGATATCGAGTTATTGGATTAATCTGCTATCTGTGTAGCTGGCTAGTCTAATCGCTTTCTAGCTTATTATTTTCATATCTCACTATCTTGTTAGCTGGTTATATTATTAGATGACTATCTGATTAGCAGGATAGCTGCTTAGCTTGGGAGTTTCCTAACCATCTATTTTAGTAGTCTGTTAGCTTGTTAGTTTCCTATTTCGCTATTCTGTTATCTAGGTATCTCCTTATCTTGCTAACTAGCGACTCTTCTAGTTCGCTAGCTTGCGAGTTATCTACTTCGCTATCTGACTAGCTCATTATCTCAATAGCTAGATATGCGGCTATTTAATTATCTAAATAGGGGGATATTTTGTTAGTACGATAGGGTGTTAGCTGAATATCGTGATACAATGCTATTCAGATAGATTGATACGAATTTAGTAATCCCAGGTAGAAGGTAAAAATGGGCAAAACATACTCAGTGGCAAACCGAAAAGGTGGTTGCTCAAAAACAACGACAGTAGGCGCACTTGCATCTGGCTTGAATGAGCTTGGCTGCAAAGTCCTTGTTATAGACATGGACCCCCAAGGAAATATTTCCGATTGGGCTGGCTTTAACACCGATGGTCAAAACACTACCTACGAAGTAATCACGAACCGCTGCGAAGCTTCTGAGGCGATTTACGAAACAAAACATTACGATTTAATGCCTGCAGATAACGACTTGTTTGCATCTGAAACCGAGCTTGCTAACGCAATCGATCGTTATGAACATATGCGCGATGCCTTGAAATCGGTTAAAGATGATTACGATTTCATCCTTATCGATACGCCGCCAAATCTGTCGACGCTGTCAATCAATGCTTTCGTGGCATCCGATGGCGGTATCATTGTCACGACCGATACTGGTGCATTTTCAACAAAGGGCATGAACGATCTTGCTGAAACCCTTGCTATGGTGAGCAAAAAATTAAACCCTCAAGCAAAGGTAATTGGCATTCTGCTTACGCGTTTCAACCCACGCTTCAATGCGATGAAAGTCATGCGTGAAGTTACCGAGAAGTTCAGCGCATACTTCGAAGCGCCTGTTTACGACACCTTCATTCGACAATCGGTAGCCGTTATGGAATGCCAAATGGAATCGGTTGACCTCTTCGACGCACCGAAGCAATCGGCGGCCATTGCCGACTATCGCGCATTTGTCGCAGAATTCCTTCATAATGAAAGCGCCAAAGAGCAAGAGAGCGAGAAGTAAATGAGCAGGACCGGAACCGACCCCAACAAGATCCTGATGGGAGACCTGAAACCTGAACTGGCCGCAAAGGCCGACATGCTCTCGAGCAAATTTGCGCCAAAACCTAGACGCGCAGTAGAGGCCGAGGAGCCAGCCGCGCAGGCTCCTGCAAAGCAGGCCAAAGAGGTATCGATCCCCGTTGCGAAGAAAAAAGCCAAACAGGAAAAGAAAGTTGAAGCAGCTCCCGTTGAAGAAGAGCTCACCCAAATGAACATTCGTATTCCTGTAAGCCTTAAGCGTGACATTGACAGGATCGTCTTCGAAAAGAAGTACGCAGGCGAAGATGTGAATATCAAGAGCCTTGTAAGCCAATGGATTCAGGAGAGCGTCAAGAAGGAACTGCGCAAGAATGGCTAGTCGCCTCCCAGTACGCGTCCCGCTCTATGGAGACGCGTACCAGTTCGTTCCCGCACGAACAACAATTCTCAATCCAGCGCTTAAAGGGGAAGCTACGCAGCTCTATCTTCTATGGGCCACAATAGGGGAGGGGAGCAATAAAGGCATACTTTCTGATATAACGAATGACGAAACTATTCCTATTTTTGCATGGCTGAGCGACGATGAACGTTTTCTTACAAGCGCATATCAACAAGACTACGAATTCATCGAATGTGTAAAAGAAATCGTAACGTTCAGCAACTTTCCCTCTGGGTCACAAATTGAGCTTGCAATAGCAAAGCCCCAGGTCACAAACGATGGACCTGGCATGGTTGCACGCTTTTCCATAACAGTTTAATAGCTAAATAGATTACTAGCCTGCTATCTGCTTAATAGAATAGTTAGATAGCAGGCTAGTTTAATACATCAATAGCGAGCTAGTCCTAGAAAAAGCGAAGTACCCGTAGCAATAAACTATATAGAATGGTTACCCGATCGCGTATCATCGACATTTGCCAAATCGCATGCAGCAACCCAATATTTCAAGACGGTAGGGTAGGAAATACCCGTAACCTTGGAAACAAAGTTCTTCGACGCACCAGGATTTTCAATCAAAACACTCGCGATTGCCGCCGTTTTCTCATCGCGAGATTTTTGAGAATATGCAGGGCGAGCGACCTCCTCGAGGTGAGCGACACGCGTACGACCGTTACGCTTCTCCGGCTCGCCAAATGGATCAAAACCAAGAGTGCGAACTTCGGAATTCCTCGTCTGCCAGTTATCCTTCTTGTAGCCCATCAAAGCGTTATCGATATCTCGGCGGGTGAGGGGAGTGCCCATTTTCGCCCATGGAGTATTCAGCAAGTCTAAATAATCGCGCTGCAATTCTTTACGCGTTTTAACAGGCTGAACCATCATGTACGCAACTCCAGCGAGCATATAAAGCGACAAATAACGCCTGCCCAAAGGTACTTTTGGCAGATTCTCATAAATTGTTTGGTACACGCCTCCCGTTTCGCCTGCAATCAAGGGGTGGGGGCGCGTCTTCCAACGGGATCGGACGGGACGCCTATTCCCAGATTCCTGTTTTTGTCCACGGCGACGCACGCCCTTTTGAATAAGGATGCTCGCACCAGGAGCGTTCAACGAGGCAGCGGTATCGAACTCGGCCTGAGTCAAATTACCTTTCTCGTATAAATCGCGAATAAATACGAGCTGATCTTCACTTGCGGGCTTTTCTTCAAAGGCCTTCTGGCGAGCTTCGATCTCGTCGGCGATATCCTCAAACGACTTCCACCGCACATCATCTTCGCAAAGAACCAGTTCGGAATCATATGGCAAGCGATCGAAAGAAGCCAAAACATGAGAAAGCGAAAGCGGATTCACCGTTGAATGTTTGAAAACGCGATCAACGGGACAAAAGCAGCGAACAACTTCACCGCGCTTCGTAAGCGACCCCGGAGCGCGAAACCCGTGATTAAGCGAGGTGCAATGCGTATCAAGCACGCAAGGAAGGTCGAAGCAGATAAGGCCGTAATACGCATAGAGCGCATCGGCCAAAGCCTTGTATTTCGTACGTCGGGGGTTATGGATTCGGAACGTTTGCAAGGGCTCATCGAAAATGTACCAGAGGTGAATCCCTCGACCAGTAAGGCAGACGTACGACGGCAAAAGCCGTCCATCAATACGCTCGAAAATTTTCTCCAAAACAACGGGATCAATTGGACCATCGTCATCTTCGACGCCGTTATGCGACGGATCGATATCGACACAAATCGCATTGAGCGTTCGCTGCTGAGCGCGCTGAGTGTTAAGAGGCATACGATATGCGCCATTACGAGTCTGGAACCGCCCCGTGAAAATGAGTGCGGGCTCATTGCGAATCGAAGAAAGAAGGAATTCGATGTCGGCAAGAGAATCGCATGCGTAAAGCTTATACGTCTGCTCGCGATCGTCGTGAAGGTGTAGATAGCTTACGAGCACTTCGTTATAGGCGTGTTTCTCAGGATCGCCCAAACCAAACAAGTCAAAGTAAAACTGCAAAGCAGTAGGGGGAACGGTCATTACCGGAGCAATCGGACGAATTGCAAAAGAACCGATGCTCGAATCGAAATGCGAAGTACCCGATGAAGCCAAAGCCGGCTCAACGTAGGTCAAAGCCTCATAACCCTGAAGAAGCTCATCGCGCGTTAAGTCAACGGAGAGTTCAACAAATCCGTTTGATTCAAGACAGTCAGTAAGCGCCGTAGCAGATGCGTTGTAACGACGAAACTCAGCTTCAGCACGAAGGCTTTCAGCAATAGCCTCATCAAGATTGAACGTAGAGAGAGGGAAGGATTGAACCAAAACGAGCAACTCCAAACATCGATCTTCCAAGCCCATAAGGGTGACACTAAGAACGGTAAGATTTTATAACGTGAAAGCCTAAAAGTCCATTGCGAGTAAACAAGCGCATGGAAGTTGAAAATGGGCGGCAACCAGAACAACAGCAAGTTCCGCATCGAATTTAAGGAGGTTTAAAGGTCTTAGGTACCAAAAAGCGAGTATTGGCATCTACCCGCATAAATTCGGGCGTTAGAAACCGCGAAAGCGTCCCCTATGGGCTCGTGAAGCGGCTTAGCATGCGCCGTCTTATGGAGTCGGCGCATGCTCTGGAGGGAGAAATCCTCGACGCCTTCAAAGAACGCTCCACCGCAGTTAGGAAGATCGAACAATTGTCGGGCAAGCTGGTTTCGGGCGAATTTCTTCATATTTTAGACTAAGGTTATAAAATCTAATAAGTAAAGATATCGCATGCTATACAAAGTATACTATCTTATAATACCAGTTCATACCTATGGTCTTATAAGTCTTTGTCTAGAACGATAAAAACGAATAGAAGAAAGCTAGAGAGCACTGAAACCACGCTGAAAAAAGCATTCAGAATGCTCTCGTCCGTTGGTGAAAATGGCAGGCTCGAAACCCCGAAGGGGACAAAAGGTCGGGAAATATCACGCCATAGGAAACCCCTTAATATAAAAATCGCCTCCCATCTCGAGAAAACAGAGATAGAAGGCGACTTAATAGTAGGAGTAATATCCGATGAAAACCTTATAAGTAGTTATAGATGCATATCGCTTATATCGGAACAAAGGAATCACATCGGAAATAACAAATAGAGACGCGGATTCGTTTCCCCGAAGCGTCTAATCTAAAAGGCGTGAGATATTATTCTCGGCAGCATTCTTAATGCGATCGATGTTGTGAGCGTAAATCATCGTAGTGCCGATATCGGCATGACGGGCCATTTGCTGAGCCTCGCGCTCACTCGCGCCGCCAAGAAGGGAAAACGTAATGGCAGTATGGCGCAAAGAATGAGCTGTATAGCGCGGGTCGTCGATACCTATTTTCCGCATTGCTTCTTTAACAATGCGAGATACAGAGCGCGTCGTAAGCCTCTCGCCAGAATTCCTTCGAGCAACCGAGGTAAAAAGGGGAGAGCTGTCACGTGAATCATCGCGCATTCCAAGGTAATCGCGAATAGGCGCTAAAGCGCTTTCGGTTAGCACAACATAGTTGTCTTTACCGGGTCGACCCTTGCCCTGGATATAGAGCACATCAACGCCCGATACCGTTTGAATATCGCCGCAATCGGCGCGGACCACTTCAATATCGCGCAATCCGGTACGAAGCATAAGATTCAACAGCGCAAAATCACGCATGCCTGCTTCCGTTTCGAGATCGACAGCCGAAAGCAAACGGCGGGCCTGATCAACCGAAAGAGATGCTTTCTTGAAATCCCGCGAAGCTCTTTCACCTCGAACGCCACGTGCGATATTAGGTATGCCATTTTCTTCCGCGTAAGAGAAAAACGATCTCACGGCACCAAGATAATTAGAAACGGTCGTAGGCTTTAAACGTTTATCAACAGAGAGGAATTCGCGAAATGAAATAATATCGCGCTTCGTAAGGGTATCGAAATCAAGAGAGGTGTCTTTCACGAAGGCGCAGAATGATTTAAAGGCTCGTTTATACGTGTTCTTCGTCGATGAGGAAAGATCGAGAGAATCGAGCCACTGCGCAACAACCTCTTCATCAAGCGGAGCAAAAGAAGAGTCTGAATTGCCCACAACACACCGCCCGTCGAATCGATAACGTTTTGCTGTAGCCACCGAAGCATCAAAGGACGCTCATTAAAGAAAGCGAGCCAAGGCAAATGGTGGCTGGAAACCGTAAAATGCATTAATCGTCTCTATGATAGGACACCGGTTCAAAGCCAACTGTAAGAAAGAACCATTCCATTTGATATCGAACAATGAACAGATGGGGGTCACCGAACAAGAGCGCCACAGCAATTAAAGATAGACCAAGGCGCGGCAGCACATAGAGTTGGCATACATGCTCGCCAAAGCGCACATCAACACCAAACGCCTCATTAGACGAGCAATAACCGTTGTTGTCATCTGGATCGATCGCATTCCTCGCTACAATAGAAACGTTTTGCAAACAGAGAGGAATAATCAAAATGGAAAAAGGTAACCTTCGGGCGCTTGCTCCGATCGGAGTGTTCCTTGTGCTTTACCTGGGCCTGGGAATTCTCTTCGAGTACATCCTGAAGATTGAGATGGGCTTCTACAGCATTCCCATCGTCGTAATCTTCTTGGTGGCGCTTCTAGTGGCATGCTTCCAGAATCGCAAGCTCAGCTTCGATGACAAGCTGGCCATCATGGGGCGCGGCATTGGCGACAAGACGATTGTCACCATGATTCTCATCTTCATGGCAGCCGGCATATTCGTAGGCACTGTGGGCCGCAACAGCGCCGAAAGCGTCGCGTACCTCATGCTTTCTTTCATCCCACCCGAATTTGCGGTGGCCGTTTTGTTTATCGTGAGTTGTTTCGTTTCACTCGCCATGGGAACCTCGGTGGGCACCATTACGCTCATCACACCCATTTCCGTTGCCGTGTCCGCCGCCTCCGGCTTCGATTTGCCACTCTGCGTGGCGTCGGTCATGGGTGGCGCGATGTTTGGCGACAACCTGTCGTTCATCTCGGACACGACAATCGCGGCGTGCCAAGGTCAAGGATGCGCCATGAAAGACAAGTTCCGCGAGAACTTCAAGATTGCGCTGCCTGCCGCACTGGCATCGCTCGTGATTATTTTGGTGCTGTCGTTCAACGCGAACATCACAGGCGCAGTGATTCATGAATATGAACTTATCGAGCTCATCCCGTACTTGATAGTTTTGGCGGGCGGCATTATTGGCATCAACGTCTTCATCGTTTTGCTTCTGGGCATTCTTTCCGGCGCCATTATCATGGTCGCAACGGGAGCCACCGCCGCAACCGATTTGCTTACGAGCATGGGTACCGGCGCCGCAGGCATGTTCGAAACAACGATGGTTGCCATTCTGGTCTCTGCCATTTGCGCGCTCATTCGCGAATATGGCGGCTTCGTATGGCTGCTCAACGCCATCAAGAACACGTTCAAGAACCGCAAAGGCGGCCAGCTCGGCATGGGTATCTTGGTTGGATGCATGGACATTGCAACCGCGAACAACACAGTAGCGATTGTTATGGCAAATCCCATCGCGGCGGACATGGCGAAAACCTACAATATCTCGCGCCGCAAGACCGCATCTATCCTCGATACGTTCTCGTGCGTTTTCCAAGGCATCATCCCCTATGGCGCACAAATGCTCATCGCCATTGCAACAACCGCGAGCGCAGGCTATGCAATAACGGCATTCCAGATTATTCCGTGCTTGTTCTACCCCTTCATGCTGCTCATCAGCTCGTTGGTCTTTATCTTCCTGATTCCCGACCACCGCGAATACGATGGAGACGATGCGGAAGTCAACGAAGCGTAAAAAGGCTTTGAGCCAACATAAGAGGCCCCGGCAAACGTCGGGGCCTTTTATGTTGGGCGAAAAAGCTCAAAACCTGTTAAATGCTCGTAGCGTTTAGCAGGTTCCAATCGAAAGGACGCTCCATTTCCGTAATCGATCATGACTCCAAGAAACAGTGAATCACATTCGAGAATCGTTCTCAACCGAACTCATTTATTGTGGCGTGTTAAACGCTACGAGCATTTAACAGGTGGAGTTGCGGTGGAAATCCTGGACCAAAAAGAGGACCAGGAGGGCCATGAGGATGTACGGCGCAGAGCAAAGAATGAAGGCCGTCGAGACGTTCGCCAGGTTCGGCTGCAGCGCGGCCGACACCATAGCGGAGCTCGGCTACCCCACCCGCCACACGCTCCGCAACTGGTGGAGGGAATACCAGATCGGCGGCGACGGGTTCCTGGAAAGGAAGCGTCGCGAGCCGAAGTATTCCGACGAGGAGAAGCGGGGCGCGGTCGATTACTACCTCGAGCACGGGAGAAGCCTCGCCCGGACGATAAGGGCCATGGGATACCCGAGCCGCGAGACGCTCGGCAGCTGGATCGACGAGCTCGCGCCCGGCCAGCGCAGGCGCCGCGGGCCCAATCCCGAGAAGGGCGTTCTGCCGATCGAGACGAAGGTGCAGGCCGTGGCGGAGCTCGAGGCCCGGGGCGGCAGCGCCGCCGAGGTCGCCGACAGGTACGGCGTATCCCGTACCGCCCCTTACGCCTGGCGGCGGGAGATCTTGGGGCATAATGGAGGGGCGCCCGAAGAGAAAGGGGCTCCCGTGAGCAAGCGATACGACGAGCTGCCGAATGACGTCGAGGAGCTGAAGAAGATGCAATCCGACCTGAAAGCGCAGGTCAGGAAGCTGCAGCTCGAGATAGACGTGCGCCAAGCGACGCTCGAGATACTAAAAAAAGACCCGGGCACCGACCCGAAACGGCTTACGAACGCGGAGAAGGCGGCGGTGATCTCGTCGCTGCGCCCGAAGTGGAAGCTGAAGGACCTGCTGGCGCTGACGCGGATGGCGAAAAGCAGCTATGAGCACGCGGCGGCCGCCCTGGCGCGCCCCGAGAGCGCGGAGCGCGCCAGGGCGCGCGCGGCGGTCGTCAGGGCGTTCGGCGACAGCGGGGGCGCCTACGGCTATCGAAGGATCGCAGCCCAGACGGGCGTCGGCGAGTGGACCGTGCGCGCGATCATGGGCGAGGAGTCGCTCGTCGCCCGCGCAGCCAAGAAGAAGCGCCGCTACAGCTCCTACCGGGGAGAGGTGTCCGAGGCGCCGGACAACCTGCTGCGGGACGAGCGCGGGAAGCACCACTTCAGGGCGGACGCGCCGAACGAGCTCTGGGTAACGGACGTCACGGAGTTCCGCATCCCCGCGGGAAAGTCCTACCTCTCCCCGGTAATCGACTGCTTCGACGGCATGCCGATAAGCTGGGCGATCTCCACGTCCCCGAGCGCCGAGATGGCGAACTCGTCGCTTCTGGGCGCATGCTTGGATTGGCAACCCTTTTTAGGACATTTTTCTCAGAGACTGAGGCCTGCCTTCCG
>OGCN01001579.1_pt1 | contig 28828 bp, 30 predicted proteins | sample 1570181 | NCBI WGS metagenome assembly OGCN01 (sample SAMEA4370584, study PRJEB24528) | human gut metagenome | reverse complement strand
TTTGTTCTCGTCCCACCCAGACCCATCCAAGTGTCCGAGTGAAAAAGAACATAAAAAATATGAAGCAGAGTCAGATGAATTTCGAAGAAATTCGTCTGGCCCTGCTTCTTTTTTTGCCTCTGCTACCCAAGCACGCATCCCATTCCCAATCCCTCTCAAGCGCCCTTCACAATCCAGAAAACAATCAGGAAAACAGGAAAAAGGCTTGGTTTATAAGGCTTAGATGGGATTGCTGAATGGAACAGAGGCAGAAGAGGCTTGGAGGCAGAGACAAACGCAGAGACCCATTGAATCGGAAAATTGAAAGTTGAATATAGAAGAGAAAGTTGTAGGATTGCCGCTATGAAAAGGGAAAGAGGCTTGGTTTTTTCTCGTCCCGGAAGGTCGATTTTCGGGTAGACAAGAGGGTGATTCTTGGTGGGACGAGAACATAGTATCTCGAAATAATTGGAATTATTTCGAGAAAATGGCTTTTGGGCTTGGAATCAAATCGAGATTTTGGCTTTTCGGGCTTGGTGGAGAACCAAATTCTGGGAATAAATATGACCGGAAATTCGCTGTAAAGCCAATTTCTGGAAGAAATAGCAACCAGAAACTCGGAATAAATACCAAAAACTAGGATTAAATCCAAATTCTGGGAATAAATATGACCGGAATTTCGCTGGATATCCAATTTCTCGGAATAATTGCATCCAAAAACTCGGATTAAATGGAATTAATCGAAGAAAATGGCACCAAAAACTTAGAATAAATACCAGAAACTTAGAGTAAATACCAATTTCTGGGAAAAATAGGGACCAGAAATTCGATGAATATCCAAAAACTCGGAATAAATGCCAAATTCTCGAAATAAATAGGGCGGGAATTTCGATGTAAATCGCAAAAACTCGAAATAATTCAGCAACGGTCTGCGTCTGTCTCTGAAAATTAGCGTCCGAATGGTTTGAATCAATTCAATCTGAATAAACCATAAGGAGAACTGAATATGGAAAAAGCTGGAACGAAACGTAGGGATATTCATTTCAAGAGTGATAAAAACGGAATCGTGGTGTGCGTACACTCAAGGGAAGCCAGGGAGTATGCAAGGTACTTGGAAGCGTCTGCGGATGTTGCTTCTTATGAGGCCGGAACCGTATTGGATCCTGACAAGTACCCATTCATAAATACAATCGGGATCCGTAAAGAATATTTTGACACTCAGTGGACGTCAGATTTTGTAATTCATTTTACAGATGGAAGGACAGGAATCCGGGAACTGACGCACAAAGACGGACTTTCCAAACGGGCAGCTATCGAAAAACTGGAGTTTTCCAGACGGTACTGGAGTACCACAAAGGTTGCGGAGTGGAAGCTCGTTGTCATGGAGAAGGGAGAGTGCTGAGATGTTCTTAGAAAACTGTGGAGAAGTAATTCGGGTATTATGCGGAAACAAAGAAGGAAACTGGGTGATCTCTTACGATAACCCATGCACACCGAAGTTTGTACTTAGAGATGATCTTAGAGCTATGGAACGCATAGAGCCACCAAAAGATTTCCAGATGAGGATGACACAGGAGCAGACACCGGGACAGAAGAAGCGGCAGGAACTGATCTCGGAACTCTTGGAAGAGGAATCCTATGTGTGGGACCGTACTGGACGCAACACAAAGATCCGGGAGATTGCAGCCAGGGAGAATACGAGTGAGCGGAGAATCCGGGAGCTGTATTTTCGAGCGCTGGCCGGAAGAGCCTTAGTGGAAGAAAGAAAAAAGGCGGAGAAAGAAGAGACGAAGGAAGAAAAGGACTTCCTATGGGCAATCGACACGTTCTACTATACAGCGAAGAAGTTTTCCCTGCGGAGTGCGTATGATATGCTTCTGCTTTCCAGATACACGGATCCAGACGGACATCTACTGAATGTCTATCCTTCCTGGCATACCTTCCGCCATTATTTCTACGATAAGAACTTCCATAAGAAATCCAGGAACCTGATCGCCAGAAATGGACTGACTGATTATCAGAGAAATAAGCGTCCATTGTTTGGAAGTGCATCGGCTTGGAAAGAACAGATAGGAGTCTTTCAGATGGATGCAACGCAGGCTGACATCTACCTGGTGTCACGTCTGGACCGCTCTGAAGTGATTGGAAGACCTTATATCTACTTAGCCGTGGACACGGCAACTCAGCTGATTGCCGGAGTTTATGTGGGAATGGATGCTGGAGAACAGGCGGTCATCAACTGTCTTTCCAATGCGGCTGCGGATAAGGTTTCCTTCTGTAAACGATATGGACTAGACATCAAGAAAGAAGAATGGCCAAACACGGGACTTCCGGGAGAAATCATCACCGACAAAGGAAGGGAGTTTATTGGCACCCGGATGAACGAACTTGCAATGAAGTATGGAATCGAGTTTGAATCCCTGCCGCCATTCCGACCGGATGGAAAAGGTCTGGTAGAGAAATCCTTCGATCTGATCCAACAACGATATAAACCGGCACTCAGAGGAAAAGGAGTCATCGAGGCGGACGCACAGGAACGATGGGCGGTGGACTATCGAAGCCAGGCTGTTCTGACCTTAGAAGAGTTTACGAAAGTCATCCTCTCCTGCATCCTGTACTTGAACAGCTGCCGTGTGATAGAGAACCGTTTCTGTAAGGACGCAGACCCAGTGGCGGCCGCAATGTGGATGGAATGCGAAAAAGAAAAAAGATCCCTGGTCATCCCGATCAACAGTGAAGAACTGTATCGGTTTGGACTTCCAAGGACCTCAGCTACATTGAACCGGCGCGGGATCTGCTATCAGGGACTCTGGTATGTGAGTGAGAATTATAAGGAGTTCTTAGAGAACCATAACATAGGCGAGACCGTGAGAATCTGCTATGACCCAGAAGATGTATCGCGTCTGTTTCTGCTGAATGGGATGAATTACATTCCATTTGGACTTTCCAGACATTCCAAGCAATATGCCGGAGCAACCGAAAGTGAATATCAGATGAAGCGTAAGGCAGAGCGGGACAGCCGGAAGGAAACGGAACTAAGGGATACCGAAGGACGGATCCGGCTTTTAAAGGATATCGAGTCCGTGGTGAAACAGGCAGAGTACCGGGATAAGAATAAGATTTCAACGAAACGCATGGAGCAGGCGAAGGAGATGGAACGGGCATGAAAAAGTATCAGAAACAGAGTGGAATGACCGTGGACGCAGAATATGGAGAAGAACAGGGAAATCCCTTCTTTGAGGCATTGCCGGAGATTCTTGGAAAAGAAGAGGTGATGAAGCGGCTTAGAAGTCAGATCCCTTATCCGAAAGACATTCAGAAGATGTCACCAGAGGAACGAAGAAAAGAAGTCATGGAGATTTCCAAGTGGTTCTATCCCATGGATTACATGTATACGATCTATGACATGCTTTATCGTGCGATGTCAGCAACCTATCAGACAAAGAACATCGTGGACCATATCCGCCAGATGAATGACCTGTATATGGATTTCCGCACCGGCCGGGAACGGGAGTTTCAGTATGCGACCCAGGCATACACCGGAGCTGTCTTAGGTGTACCGGGAATCGGAAAGACATCGACGGTCCAGAGATGTCTTTCTCTGATGCCGCAGGTCATTGTCCATACGAATTATGGTGGGAAACCCATGTATACCAAGCAGATCAACTATCTATTCGTGGAGTGCCCGTCCGATTGTTCCGTGAGGACCCTGGCATTCAATATTTTCTCTGCAATTGATCGAGCGATAGGTTCTGACTATTTAAAACAGGCAACCTATCAGAGAGCGGTGGCAGCCAGTGCCACGACAACAAAGCTGAAGATCATCTGCATGAATCATCACATTGGATTGATCGTCATTGATGAAATCCAGAACGCAATCCAGACGGCGGTCAAGAACCGGCAGCTTAAGCCCTTAGTAAAGTTTCTGGTGGAACTTACGAACGAGACATCAACAGGAATCTGCTTCTGCGGAACGATGGAGGCTGAAGATCTCTTCATGAGTCAGGAACACTTGAAGCGGAGAACCAGAGGATTCCGGCTTCTGCCATTAAAATATGATGTGACATATCGGAAGTTCATTACAGAACTCTGGGATTCCCAGGTGGTGCTTCAAAAGACGGAACTCTCTGAAAAGCTGATGAAGCAGATCTATGACCTCTCAGCCGGGATCCCATCCTACATCGTGAAGATCTTCCAGGAGGCACAGGTCCAGGCAATCCTCACAGGGAAGGAGAAACTTTCCTATGAGGTGCTGAAACAGGCCATCATGTGTCTTGGAATCGAAGTCCCGAAAACATATGGATGGAGTGGAACTTCTATTTCTGACTTTACGGTGCAGGAAGTAACTGTGAATGAAGAAGCGGTGGAATCCGTGGAGATAGAAGTGGAGACTACCGAAGAAACATCCCTGGAGGGAGACTGTCAGGAAGAGATTTCTTTAGATCCCGTGGATGGTAGAAGGGATAAACTGGACGCAGAAAATATCATGGACGAAGAGTTACCAGGGAGCGCAGAAAAGACCTCTTCAAAGCGATTCTATGCCGTGAAGCGTGGACGAAAAAAATCCGAGCGCGATGACTCGGATCTTCTGGAACTTTGGACGGAGAACCCGTCTGCGGATGCGCTGCTTCTGAATCTTGAACAATTCCATATGTTAGAAAGGAGGTGCTTCTGATGCTTCAATACTTTCCAACGCCTTACCCAGATGAACTTTGGTACAGCATCTTAGGGAGATATCATGTCAGGTCTGGCAATCCGAACAGCGCAACAACATTTAGGGAACTATTTGGCGAGGAGAGTGTCGGAGGAATGGGAAACTTCCTGCCGAACTGCGGGATCCGACGAGTGGCTGAGAAACTGCCGGAGGGAGTCTTAGATGAAAGGGACATTGCCTTGCATCACACACTGTTTCCGTATACCTTCCGTTTTCAGGACTTAGCAACGAAAGAAAAATTACTGGAAAAGGCGTTAAGCGAAAAAGTGAGATTTCCAATCAAGCTGCCGAAGCCATACACATCCACGGTACTGAAATACTGTCCGCTCTGTATGAGAGAGGACAGGGAGCGCTATGGAGAGGCTTACTGGCATGTTACCCATCAAATTCCATATGTGACGATATGCACAAAACACAGGTGCAGGCTGAGAATGAAGGATAATATGAAAAAATGGACACTCAACGATAATCTGTTCCTTCCGATGGATGAAGAGGAGATAGAGGCAGACTTGGACATTACGGAGACAGAAGCAGAACTCTCTGGTATTCTTGTGAAATATCAGGAACTTCCAATAGAAAAAGGACCTATGGAAACCCACAATAACCTTTACGAGGGATTATTGAACTCCGACTATGGGATCGCCAGGAAGGACAAGAACTTTTCTATTGATTACAAGAGAGTGGAGGCAGATCTCCTGGAACGCTTCGGAAAGGACTTCATAGAGGAACATTTTGGAACGCCCGTCATGCGGGCCGCAATCTTCGGAAATGTCCGGAACTGGAACTATAAACTTCCAGAAAGATATGCGATTCTATCTACACTGATTCATCAGAACCCAGAGGTTACTTTCTCGGAAGAACGCTTAGAAAATAAGACGGTCAGCCTGTTTCTGCGGATGAGTAAAGAGCCAATGACCCGGTCAAAAAAGTATGTTGCGAGATCCCTGGGAGTGAAGGAAAAGCACTTGGACATCCTGGCACACAATCTGAACGTGGTCCCATTCTGGGAGCAGAAGCCAGACGCAGAGAGAGCGAAGGAGTATAGAGGGTATGTATGCTTTACAGAGGATGAATGGGCGTATGTTCAAGCGTCGGTTTCAAGGTACGGTTTTCAGAGTTCGTCTGCGTTCATCCGGTTCTGCGTGGAACAGTATCGGAACAGGGAAGAAGTTGACCATGCATTTCATAATAAATGATTGAAAACCAGTTCGATTCTGTATAAAATGAAAATAGAAGCGTACAGAATGCCATAAATGAAGAGGTGAAATGTATGGAGTGGTTAGATTATCGGGAAAAATTAGGGTTAGGATTCAATGATAAAGAAAAAGAAAAATATTTTTATGCGATAATTTCAAACGAATTGCGAACCATATTTGAAAGTGGAGAATGTGTGATCTCTGCAGATGAATATTTCAAATTTGGCAATATGACAGGAACTATTGTGAAACTGAATGGAATGCTAAATTATTACATTGATGAATTCTCAGAGATAGCCGATATTTTGTTGAATCGTGTGAAATCGCTAAATGAATTCCTAGCGTATTATATTGCCTTTTTGAATTGTCAAAGAAATATAAATAATAGATATTATAGTCGTGACAATTTTGAAGATTTATTAACAGATTGTTTAATGAAAGCACATATTCAATATGAAGTTTTAGAAGATAAAGACGGATATTTTGTATTCCCGGCAGGTGATCCAATGATGGATGAAAACCTGGTTTCTAATGTATTGGTGTGGTTAGACAAATATCCCGGTACTAAGAAAACGTATGTTAATGCATTGAAACAGTATGCGGATGGCATATATATAAGGGATGCTGCTGATAACCTTAGAAAAGCATTGGAAACTTTCCTGCAAGAGTTTTTACAAAATGATAAGAACTTGGATAATAACAAAGGTGAAATCTGCAAATATTTGACATCACAGGGTGCCGATCCAAGCATAGGTGGAATGTATAAGTCTATAATTTCCACGTATAAAGACATCAATGATAAAACAGTTAAGCATAACGATAAGATTGATGCACGTCTGTTAGAATTTTTATTATACCAGACAGGATTGCTGATCCGTATGGTATTAAGAGTATCTGGACAGATAGAGGGCAACTAAATAGTGTTATAAGAGTCAGGAGTCGTAACAGTTTCCCTGACTCTTTTTTTCTTTACCCATATGTTGGGATTTTTATGTCGATCAATTTTACATTCTTGGAATCCTGGTATGTGGAGTATGAAGTCACGTTTCCCTTTGAATCAAGCAATGCACATACAAAAGAATTATCGCCGTCATCGACTTCCCGCATAGACATGGGCGAGCGGTGAATCTTGCGGAGATCTTCGCTCCAGCTGTTTCCCATTGGCAGGATCCGCTGATAAGGGAGATTTGAACAAAAAGGATCGGCGGCCGGAGTCTTGGAGAGTGAAAGGATTACTGGACGCGGAATAAGGTTTTCTGTTGGGAAGGAATGAATCGCATAGTCCAGGTTCTTCGGATTCAGGGACGAGAGCGCAATATAAATTCCCGGTTCCTTTGTAAGTTCATAGAGGCTTATGGCATCCAGAGGTGACTCGCAGATGAAGAGTGGATAGTCATCATCATAGGTTTCGATGTTAGTTTCCATCATGGAGAAAACGTGATTGATGGAAAGAAAGGTATCGGAAGAGAACCACCAGAATCCTAAAGGATTCTTTGTGTAAACGATTTTCTGGGATCCGCTCTGTTTTGTATTCTGGAGGAGGTAGTAATTTTGTTCAGGGTTTGCGAAGCAGGCATAGTGATGTCCCGCTCCAGGGACTGCCGTGGCATATAACTTTTTCATGTATATCAAATTTCGGAAGATCCGGTTGCTGATGTTACACTCGTTGATGATATAGTTCTGAAGGGCACTGATGTCGCCAGTGTCAGGCGGAACACGGAAAGTGTGGATGTCCGCTTTCAGAGGTGCCGCGGGCTTTTTATATTTGTGAGTGACATCATGACCAAGTGAAAATTCAAGCAGCGAGGAGACGGCATCCGCCCAACTGTATCCCTGGTATTTTGTCAGGTACGAGATGCTGTCACCGGCTTCATGGAGAGAGTAGCGGAAGTAACTGTCGTGATAGATCACCAGACTGTCGTGCTTGCAGTCGCGCAGGGTCCCAGTACGGTAGAAGACCCGGTCCGGGTGTTCTGCTAACATATATTGAATTAAGTCGGCCTGCTTTGCAAGCCGCATATCGTTTTCTGTAAATTTTATGTATGAACTCATGAATAAGCTCCAATCATTTTGTATTTGAGAAGGTAGAGGAAAGATTTTCTTATAGATATTATGTAAGATCTGAGAAAAAAAGTGCCATAAAATTACAAAAAAGTAAAAATATTTTTTTCAAGTATAGAATTAACCTACTGAGTACTGAGAGTACCAGTACCATATAGAACAGTACACCATCTTATGATGAAATGTATGATACTGAGAGTAACCAACTGAGAGTGAACCACTTAGAAGAGGATCATCTTAGAAAGAGGAATACCTTAGAGATTCCATCTTAGAACAGATATCTTAGTGTACCAGCTGAGACACTTAGAACTGAGGTACTTAGCTTTCAACTCTTAGAGTATCCAAGCGGTGAGCAGGCAAGGGATACTTGACGCGAACAAAACCAAGCTTCTAAGAAGATAACCAAGCACTGAGTGTCCATGCTTGGAAAAGTCCCTTGGGTTGTTCATGCGTCCAGTTTTGTGTAACTCACCGCAACTCCTAAGCATCTAAGGAATGAAATCTAAGTATCCAAGCATATAAACTAAGCATCTAAGGTTCTTCATCTAAGGTGGAACACTAAGTATAACATTCTTATATCCTTCCTTCTGTTAATGAGTAATAAGCTTATAGTAGAACTTATTGGTTTACTAACTCAGGGAATAATAAATGGAGTAATGTTCTAGTATTTCAAGGATATCAGTGTACTTCCAAGAACTTATTATGAGACAGAAGATATATATAAAATAAAAGGACAAATTTAGGAAACCATGAGAAAACCCAGAACTGATAAGGCTTTCCAGAATTTTACCGGGTATCAGATTTGCCACCGGAAAGTATCGTTCTAATGTAACAAAACCTGTAATTCCATTCATGCCATCTCGGCCGTAAATCCCATCCAAAAAATTTTTTGAAAAATTTGCAAAAAAAGTTCTCCGTTTTTCCCAAATCTTACATAATATCTACGAAGGAGAGAGAAGAGATGAAAATACCAAGAGAAATCCCGTCAATGAAGCGGACAGATGACAGCTTAAAAGAAGTTATCATGAATTTGTGCAACCAGAAAAATTTCCGAAGAATCTTTTTAAACCAGGCAATTCCGGTACTGAGCCTATTTGCAAATCAATCAACCATGGTGCTTTTGTATTTTATATATAATGCTGACACCAATAATATGATCTACTGTACTTATGAAGACATCATGCAGGACTGTTCAATCGGAAATAAGCGAACCGTGTCCAATACGATAAAAACACTTCAAGAGATAAGAGCGATTGTAAAAATCTCTAAGTCTCATTACATGTTAAACCCAGCACTCATGCTTCAAGGGAACAACGAAAAATTTGGATTGCTGGCAGTTACCTTCAATGACTATATTACTTTATACGAAAAGGAGAAAAACCATGTATCAGAATGAAAAGAAAGAAAAAGCTAAGAAAGTAAACATTATTGATTTTTTAAGAGAAACTTACCCGGAACTAGTTTTTGAGAGAAAAGACGGAAGCTTTGCATACAGCAAAAATCCGGCTATGACTTTTTTTGCTGGTCGCGATGGTTATTACCACTACTGTGACAACGCAGCAAAGAAAAAAGGAGCTCAATATTACTCCGGCGATAACATCAAATTCTTGATGGATTATATTGGTGGATACACCTTTTTAACAGCGGTAGATGCTTTAGCAGAGTTTGCGGATATTGCATAATTAAATAGAGAATCCGAGAAATCGGATTCTCTATTTATAACCCTTTAGATGAATTACAGAATGAATTTTTTATCCCTAAATAAGGGATAATTTATTGAAAAAACAAAAATAAAATAGACTATTATACATTTAATATTTGATATATATTAACTTTGAATATTTGTAAATTAACGCAAATTGACATGCAGATAATTGCACGTTAATTCGCTAAAATACATATAAAATTGCAAAGCACAATGACACTGATTTGGCATCATTAAATGACAATCTGTTAGAGAAAAACTGCACCTGCGTATGGAATGCCCTGGTGGCAGCTTCTGCAAAAGAACATGCGTATCGATGGCGACATTAAAACTCAGTCAGTCGTAATGACAATCGTATACAATGACGCTATTCAAGGTGGACATACGAAATATAAAACCTATCACATCACGCGTCCAGTAGATAATAACGTCATCGCTTACTCGATCCAGATTCTTGATGATAAGAATAAAATCACAGGGAACGCCAAGAGAACTTTAGATAACACCACACATGAATATGAATTGAAAATGCAGAGGCAGGCTATTCGAAAAATACATAGAATTTCACAGCAGAGCAGAGGCTCTTTTTTTTATACCTTAATCTAAGAAATAGAAATCCTGATTTTTCTTAGTAACGATGAATACCAAAACTGGACGCAGGACTAAGACAGGCGCAGACTCTTTTTCCAATTCAAAGAATCTCAATGAAATAACGTATCTATTTGACATTCTAAGGAATACATCTTATAATATTCATAGAGTTATTTTCTGCTGAATCTGACATACTAATATTAACTAAGAAACGTATTTGAAAGAATGAGGAGATAGAGATTATGAATAGATTAAAAAGATTAGCGACAGGAGCAGTCGCAGGTGCATTAGCAGCCGCAATGACACTTACAAGCTTTGCAGCAAATATCACTTATACATATAACCCAGGTGGTGTAACAAACTACATTAAAACAGACAGTTACAAAGGATATGAGAACTTCCCGTGCTGGATTTGGTATCAGGGATATTGTTACTACTACGACCAGAATGGAAACTACTTAACGAATACAACTACGCCGGACGGCTATACCGTCGACGAATTAGGCCGCTGGACCGTAAATGGTAATCCGATCCACAATGGAGCAGGTAACTATAAGATGCATACTGAGGATTATAACGGAAAAAGTGATGACGAGATCTGGAGCTTAATGAAAGAGAAGATGATTCCGGTATATCAGGATGCTATTATAGGTTGGGATTTTGACGGTATTGATGCAGATGGGATTCATAGACATATTGATAATTATTCTTATGGATACGGTGCAGATATTATTTAGACGGATAAATATATGGGCACATATGGTGGATATGGAGAAACTGGAATTGAACATAACGATAATATATACGGTACATTTGTAACAGCATGGATTGGAAACGAGTGGTCAGATTTAGAGAGAAAATATGACAATGCTATTTCAAAAGCTGTATATTCAAATAAACCAGACATCAAGGAAAAAACCATTAAGGCCGCAGTCGGAGATAAAATCGGTACGGAGCTGTTCAATTATATCAAACAGCATGCAGATAAAATTATTCCAGATGCGGAATGGAATCCAAACAACAAGCCAGATGGAATCATGCCAAGTAAACTTGACTTTTCTGCATGGCAGAATCGTAAAACAGACTATGGAAAAACATTTTCTGTTGAAGTAACTGGTGAGGTAATCAATATTAAGGTTTACAAATAAGCAAAACTCATATAAAATTAAGAGGAGCCCAAAAGGCTCCTTTTTATTATACAAAAGTTTAGATTGGAGAAAATTATATGAAACGAAAGTATAAAATGCTGGTAAAAGATAAATCCAGTGATGCTTCAAAAGAAATAGTTATTATATTTGATATAAAAGAAAAGAGCAAAATATCTGATTGGATTTATGAATTTATTAATTGGCTTGCTATTATAGCGTATGTCACAATATTTGCAGTTGGAATTCTTGAAAATTTAAAGTGGATTTCTTTAATGGCTGGAATGTTTTCTTTGATTTTACCGCTTTGTCCAAAAATTGATTGTCTTAAACATAAAGCTAAACATGAACAAATCATTGTAGCAATTTGCTTCTCATTTTTGTTCATGGTTTTAACTTGGATAGCAGAACCAAAAATAACATTATCAGATAGCTTGAGGTATTTACGAACTGATTATTTAGGAAGATCGTTCACTTTTTTAGGGCTTATATTCACACTTAAACCATTAACTGTCTTTCCAAAAAATCCAGAATGATAATATTCCAAAAAATATTGTCATAAAAACTAAATATTTCGTTCCACCAAGAATAATCCATAAAATAAAATTTAATATGCATATTGGTGCTACAAGAAATCCATAAACAAGAAGAAATGCGGTTATCATCTCACGAAAATATTGTTTTTCAGATATAGCCGCCCATATACTAATTGAAAAATACATTGCACTTAAATATAAAAAAAGTTTAATAACTTCTGGAGCTAAAGGATCAAGCTGTGCAAACTTATTTAAGAACTCAGACATAAACTGAACCTCCATTCTGTATTAGTATTTATTTTTTAAAGTTCACCAAAAGATCACAAAAATCTTTTTTTGTCTCTTTAAGTATTATGCAAGAATTAAGCCTATTTGCGCATAAAATCTTACATAATATTAGAAAATAACAAAGGAGGTTTTTTGTGTCATGTCTAAACACAAACTCATAAAAATATTTACTCCCATTCTTCTGGGATTATCTATATTAGCACATCCTGCGTCTGCTTATGCTGCTGATTACCGAGATGCTGGAACCTTAACACACGAAATAGGTACTTACATATACACTTCAGATCGGTATGATGGTGTAAAATACGAGCAACATAATGAAGGTGGATTCAACGTTTTTGTACCATATTCAAGTTTTATGACCGGTCAAGATAAATTCCGTCGGATGTTTACGAATCTTTTCAACATCTATAACTCCGGAATTGGAGAGACTTACAACAAAGCTGCTATGCGTTGGAACGCACCATTATATGCTAATGCTGGCGGTGTCCAAACTCAATATTTTGTCAAGAAGATATCGACAACGGATAATGATCGCGAATCGGCAATGGCCACATCAAATTTAGGCGATTTTTCACCAAGTTATAATGTTGAATTCCGTTATGCAGGAATCATGATTGATACGAGAAGTACACAAAAAGGAACCGTAGTAACAAACCCAACATATGCATCCGACTGGATTCAGGAAGCCAGTGTAGCTGGTAGTAGAGGAGAAAACAAAACTTATTACATTTACAACAAAGATGGTTCAGAAAAACAAGGGTATAATCTAAAACTTATCGCAACCGATGATGTAAAACACCCAAAAGATCTTATCGAAAACTGGAGCGGATCCAGTGGAGTCCCATCAAACATCCCAACCCAATCTCCTTATTATGGAACTGCACAGGAAGTTTTCGAGACTTGGGCTGAGAGAACAGCTATCGGAGCCAAGTACAAAGCTGCTTATGAAAACTATGCGCCTGCATATGGAATGGCGTGGTGGCAGCTTCTACAAAAATACATGCGTATTGATGGTGATATAAAAACTCAGTCTGTAACCATGACCATCGTATACCGTGATGTCACAGACAATGGACACATCAGATATAAAACCTATTACATCCCGCGTCCAGTAGATAATAACGTCATTGCTTATTCAATCCAGATTCTTGATGATAAGAATGAAATCTTAGAAAAATCCGAGAGACCGCTTGAAAAAGTTACCGACGCCTTTGGCGGTGCAGATGCAACCGACAAAAACATAAAGACAAACGGAAGAATTAAATTAAAAGTCGGAAAAACTTACACAGCAGAGTTAGGAATGGTATATGCTTCTTTGAGTAGACCATACTCATACACCGATAAAACAGATGAGAATGCCAGACCTCAAATTCAGGTTTGGTCAGACGTATCATCAGGCGAAACCGGAGGCGCAGAAACCGGTTCATTCAAAGAATTTGGTTCAGACAATACTGCAAATATTGAAGGATTAAATGTCTTGGAAGCAGACTGGATGGATCGTAACTATAGAGGCGAACACCTAACAGCTATGGCCAGATATACCGTAGCAGGAGATACTTCAAACTATGGATATTTAGTAGGTATGGCAGGTTATAAAGTCATTGCATTCACAGTAGACGCTGCATTCCCTCAAAAAGGTCATCTAAAGTTCATCGTTCCTCAGGTTTACTCAGACAATGGTGATAACGAATACAAAGGTGATGATGCGATTGAACTCGATTACGAATTAGAAATCGACGATAAGAAAAAAGACGACCCAGAAGATCCTGAGCTCTATGGAGATATGAACTTAGGCCAACGTGAATATAGAAGTCTTCATTACAAGAAAACCGTCGAAGAAGATGACAAAGATAAGCCAATTATGACAACAGATCCAACCACAGGTGAACAGGTCGAAACCGGAGAGTATGAAAAGAAGATGGTTGACTATGAGTATGCCACAGACTTTGGCTGGTATGATTCCTATGCATCTTCGCCGGATGGTGAAAAGGTTGGAGAATGGAATGGAGTTCCAGAAGCTTCAGGCAGTATTTATCCGATTGATGAAAAGTCCTGGTGGGAATATGATCAGCAGTGGCCGGATCAAAGTGCAGATGCCTACTATAAGATCTGGTTGACGAAGGCCGGTGATTCTTGGAGTCCATCTGATGAAACGTATTATCGATCAGAGACAGCAGACTCAGACTCAGACGAATTCCTGATAACTACATATGAAATCCCTCATCACACCTTATGGGTGTTATTTTTTTAACTAAAAAAAGGTTGGTAATAAGGGTAAAAACGCTACTTTTTCCTCGACCCTTCTCACATAATATTCTTAGAGGAAAGAGGAGGTACGCCATGAAAAAAATATTTAATTATTATATCCTGTCTGCAAAGGAAATGGATGAGATCCAGTACACCATAGACTGGTATCACAAGTATAAAATTTTAGCTGAACTGGAGTGGAAGTCCGATGAAAAAGACGCTGAAACTCCTGAGTAATCTTGTAGGTTTCACAGGCATATGGACAGTACTTCCCATATATTTCTTAGAAAATCAACAGATTCTTCCGGTAACAACAAAACAGGCATTCTATATGACAGCTGCTCTGTCCGCATGGATCATGTTAAACAACCTATGGAGCATCGCATGTGAAGGGAAACAATTCTCAGAGTTCCAAGCCGGAGATGGATTGATTCCAGATACCGGTCTGAAAAAGGACTCGCCGCAAAAGCGGGCAGCAACCTATCCGAAAATTCCCACCGAACTGATCTCAAAGAACCCAGAGGGTATAATCCTTGGATGTGACAAAGGCAGATACGTCAGAATTAAAAACCAAATCTTACATTCCTGCATCGTTGGCGGTTCCGGATCCGGTAAAACGTCAACGGTGATCTTAGATCCCCTTCTTGCAAATTATTCTGCGCCTGAACTTGAAATGCTGACTTTTTGTATCGACATCAAAGGAGAACTCCATGAGAAAGCCACGAAAAAGGATGACCCGACCATTTATGTCGTGGATCCTTCAAATCGTAGAACTGCCGGATGGGATGTATGGTATCGGTTACATGGTGATCCTTCAGATGACCTCATTGTGGAGAGCATGGAAGAAATCGCAGAGGCGTTGATCGTCAGCACAAATCCGAAGGATATGTTTTTCGTAGTAAATGCCCGATCCATGTTCACGGGCTTATTGGTTTACTATTTCAAAAAAGGTGAGAGCTTTATAGATGCCGTCAACCACATCCTGGAGTCAGATGCCAAAAAGCTGATTGAAGAAATCATTGAAGAAAGCGTAAAGAGTGACCTATGGTATCAATACCTTGCGAAGTTTGTCGGAAAGAAAGCGGAGTCCGTGGAGGACTGCATGGTGGAGATGACAACGAACCTCTCAGTCTTCAGCAAGTCAGATGTGAAATTCTGTTTCCGGGATAACGCAGTCAAGGCAAGTCCCGCAGCATTCAAAGAGAACAAATCTATTTTCTTAGCGATCCCAGAGCATCTGCTTGGAAGTTACCAGGCTATTATGCGTTTATGCACAGCGCAAGTCTTACAGGATTTACAGCGGAGACCGGATGCAGATGCGGCCGCAAAACCGATCCTGGTACTGATTGATGAATTTGCCAGACTTGGACGTGTGGAGACAATCTTCAACGCATTGGCAACCTTAAGAAGTAAAAAGACAATGGTCATGCTGGCTTTCCAGTCCATGGCTCAGATGGAAGTCATCTATTCCAAGGAAGAGGCAAGAGTCATTGCGGATAACTGCCGTATAAAGGTTATCTGTGAGTGCGCTGATCCAGACACGGCAAAGGATATCTCAGCCTGGTGTGGAAACTATCAGAACAAAAAAGAGACACTAAACGGTGGGAAGAACCGAAGTAAATCTTATACCTATGAGGAGAAACCAATCGTGGAACAGGGAGATCTGATAACCCTGATAAAGAAGGAAGAGGTGATCCTCATCATTTCCGGAATCGGCTATCTGCGGCCGAAGAAGTGTTATTACTTTAAAGACAGAAAAATTTCATCCCTGGCAGATCAGGTCAGGGAGTTTAATCAGAGGTAAAAATTATGACAGACAAAGAGTTATTTTATGATGAATTATTAGAAGCGATGCATGAAAATCCTCTATTTGAGGGTGCAAGCTTCGTGGAGCGGGAAGTACCGAAAAACAATGGAATATGGGAAGGAATCGAGATCCATGTACCTAAGTGTACCGTGGCACCGATCATCAGCCCGGACCGAATGTATGATCTAAGAAGACCAGACGAATCCATAAGATCACTGGCAGAACGACTTGCGGACGACATTGGAAAAGAGATTTACCGTGAGAATGAAATCGTTGCGAAACAGTTCAGCAGCCTAATGAGACAGGAAAAAGATTTTCCGCTGGGTGCGGCAGTGGTTTCTTATGAGGCGAACAAGGAATGGCTGAAAGACCTTCCATACGAACGAATTGAGGACTTGGCAATTTACCCGAAAATGTATGTAGCACCTGACGCATCGATTAGGATCACCTCAAGTCTTCTTTCTGAGATCCACATGACAAAAGAAGAGGTATTAAAAGAAGCCAGGAAGAATACGGCTAAGAATATGGTGTTCAAAAATTTGGAGGAAATACTGTTTAGCGATGTCGTTGAGCGGGACGGTGATCCGGAAATCACCAGTGCCCTTATGCCCTCATCCACTGAATCGCCGATGTTTGTTCTTACAAATAAAGAGAGACATGATGGTGCGGCCATGATCGCATGTCCTGAGGTATTACAAGCGGTTCATGGGCTTATGGGTGATGATTATTATATTCTTCCGTCATCGGTCCATGAAGTCCTTATAGTACCAAAACATATCCCGTTGCTGCTTGAAGATATGCAGAAAACAGTACGTCAGATCAATGAAGAATCGGTTGAGCCCATCGACCGTCTTTCTGATAATGTTTATGAGTTTGATGGCAGGAATCTTAAAATCGCCGGCACTATCACCGAGGAACGGGAGAAACTGCCAGGCATATCAAGGGAATCCCGGCATATCCGATAGGATGCCGGATCCCATAAAAATTTATAATACGGAGGTCACTATGGACTTACAGAGAAAACTTGACTTTATAGAAAATTACAGAATCGCACTGGAACTATTGAGACACAAGGAGATGCGGATCGACTGCCATTTCCCGGCCGGAAATGGGAAAGATGACCTGATCGTGGAGGTGTACCATGGAGCAGCACCAGAAGCAGACCAAGGATGAAAAGATCAAAGAACTCACCGAAAAACTGGAAGAAGGAATCAAGTCTGTGTTCGCGTCCAGTAAATACCGGGAATACCTCACCGTCATGTCTAAGTTCCATTCCTACAGCTTCAACAATTCTATTCTAATCCTCATGCAGAAACCCGATGCAAGGTATGTAGCCGGGTATCGGACCTGGGAATCCCTGAACCGCCATGTAAAAAAAGGTGAGAAGGGAATCACGATCCTGGCACCCAACCCACATAGGCTGACGAAAGAAGTTACGGTCATTAACCCGGAGACCGGGCAGCCCAGGCTTGACGCAGACGGAAAGCCGATGACGGAGCAGAAGCAGATCACCTATGCATCCTTTCGACCGATCACGATTTTTGATGTTTCCCAGACCGAGGGAGAACCACTTCCCGAACTTGTCACAGAACTGAAAAAGAAAGCTCTAAATTATCCACTTCTCATGAACATCATCAAAAGTACCTCGCCCGTCCCGATCCGCTTTGAATCTTGGGAAGGATTGGCTAAGGGATACTATAACCGTACGAGTGATGAAATCGTTATCAAAGACGGGATGTCCGAGAGCCAGACACTAAAGACCGCTCTCCATGAAACCGCCCACAGCATTCTCCATGCAGACAAGAAAAATCTAAAGGATCCAGCCACAAAGGAAATTGAGGCGGAGAGTGTGGCGTTCATCGTCTGTAATCATTTTGGAATCGACACATCCGATTATTCGTTTGCATATCTCGCCAGTTGGAGCAGTTCGAAAGAACTTCCAGAACTTCGGGCATCATTAAAAACGATCCAGACAACGGCCCATGATCTCATCGACCGGATGGACGAGCAGATCCAGAGACACATGGAGATTCAGCGGCAACCTGAGATAATCGGAACTGATATTCAAAATACCCAGGAAATTCACCACAGTAGGAGATAACATATGACAGAACTTGAATTACTACAACAGAAGCATCGGGAAGATGCAGCCGCAAGAAGGGAACAGTTTAAGGAACGGAAACGGAGAGCACACAGACTGATCGAGCGTGGAGCCATGCTTGAGAGTGCCATAAAAGATATCTGCCTACCAGAATCCCTAACAGATAAGCAGATGGAGCAGATCATCTATTTTGCGATCCAGAACCCGGAGACGATTGCATTTATTATCGAGAAGGGACGCGAAAATCCCTTCTAATTTTCAGGAAGAAGGGCGCACTTATTACCGACCCTGGCGGGACGGTGTGCGGTCCTTCGGACAACCGGCAGGAGCCGGAAATTCAAGCGCTGATTGATGAAAATGGAAACTCATCCCATTCATTATCGGCGTATTTTCATATCTAAAAGGAGTCACATCTATGGCAATCTATCATCTATCAGTACAGATCATAAAGCGGAGCGAAGGACGTTCTGCAGTAGCAGCCGCAGCCTATCGAAGCGGCACCAGCCTTACCAGTGAATGGGATGGAATCACCTACGATTATACAAGAAAAGGATGGGTAGAGCATACCGAAATTCTTCTGCCGGAGTACACACCAGAAAGTTTCAAGAAGCGTCAGCACCTATGGAATCAGGTTGAGATGGCAGAGAAATCCGCGAACGCACAGTTGGCACGCGAGATTGAAATTGCCCTTCCCTTGGAACTGAGCCGCGAAGCCCAAATTGCTTTAGCCCGGGAGTTCATCCAAGAAAACTGCGTGGAGAAAGGCATGTGTGCAGATCTTGCAATTCATAATCCACCAGTCCGCAACGGTTACGGTCAGCCCATAGATCGTAATGGCAAACCCACGAATGACCCAGAACAAATGACTTTCCGAAATCCACATGCCCACATCCTGGTAACCATGCGGCCGTTAAATGAACGTGGAAGATGGGAAGCTAAGTATGAGAAGAGTTATCTATGCCGGAAGGATAACAGGGAATACTCATTCCGGGCATCCAGGATCAAAGAAGCGGAAAAGCACGGGTGGAGAAAGCAGTATCGGTATTATTTTGGAAACCGGACGATATGGCTTACCGCTGAGGCCGCAGAAAAGAAAAATCTAAGGCGGGTGGATAAGCAGCCGCGGATCAAAAATATTCCAAACCGTACCATAGCAAAGTGGAACAGCACCGAAACCTTGGAATCCTGGAGAGAGTCCTGGGAAGAACTCTGCAACCGATACCTAAAAGAAAATGGAGTCGATGCACAGATCGACCACCGTTCCTATGCTGACCAAGGAATTGACCGGGTTCCCGGTGTTCATTTCGGACCGAGTGCCTATCATATGGAAAAGAAGGGAAGACAGACAGAGCTTGGAAAGCTGAATGAGGAAATCATGGATAACAACCGGTTCCTGGAGGAGACCCAGAAGGTACTCGATCAGATGGTAGCGAAGGAGAAAGAACAGCTTAAGAAGACTGCGCTTCAATTGGAATCCCTAAGGGACAGGTATATCATAAGCGCATACCAGGAAGCATTGTACTCCGCATCCCTGGCAGCCGAAGGGTCCTCCATCCAAGAACAGATTGCGTCTGCTAATGCGAATGCAAGGGCAATCGAACAGGCCATGAAAGCCATAACGAATCTGATGGACACCATAGGGTTAAAGAATAAGGAACTATCCACCTGCTCTCTTTTCATGAAAAAGAAGCGGGAATCCATAAAACAGGAGATCATCCAGGCGGAAAAGGAGCTATCAGAGGTAAAGAAATCCCTGGCAGATTTGGAAGAGAAGAAAACTGCACTGCAGGAGAAGAAGTCCATGGATCAGGAAGTCATGAAGGAAAAGCGGAAGCGGGTGCAGTACCTAAAGAAGATGCAGACGCAGCAGTACAAAGAATTTTACCGTCTTGTGGGTGAATGCAGGGAACAAAAGGGAAAACTCCGGGAGATCCTGTGGACAGGACGCGCCGGCCGGGATCAGTTTGTGGAAAAGCGTCTAAGGGATTATTATAAGGAAGATTTCCGGAACGAGATTCTGGAAGAGGTCAGAAAGAATGCGCCGGATGTTCCAAAAGAAACTCCGACAGGTATGGATAAAATACGGACAAGAAAACGATAGCTAAAAATTTCAGGCAAAGTCAACAGCTTAGTCTTGCGTCCAGTAACCTGCATATAGAAAAACTTCACAGGCCCAAGAAAAAATGCACAGGCCTACGCTAAAAGAATCAGGCACTTTCCCGCTTCACGCCGTTTCAGGTTCCAAGTAAACTAAAGGAAACAAAGGAAAGAGAGGTATTCTTATGGAAACACAAGAGTTCGATGAAGAATTGCAGGAAACGAACAGGATCTACAAGGAAATCGGTGATCTAAACACAAAGGAACTTCTGGAACTCCAGGGAGCAATTACACAGATCAGAGAAAAGTCCCAGAAGGAAAAGAAAGAGAACACGTTGTCCTGGTTGGAACTGTCCGTGATCTCCGTGTTAAAAGACTATGCGGAAGAAATCGGAGGGACATTCAATTCAGAAGATGACGAGGCCGGAAACCGAATCATCACGCTTAGAAATGATGGTGGATTTGATATTGACAGTGAGAATGTCCGTCTGCGGATGGCGCTCTCAGTGGCAAGCTATACTTACATTGGGTATGGTGATGGGAAGAGTGTTTTGAACCTTACATATGACCCGATTGTAATAGGAAAGTAAATAACGGGTAAGGAGCATAGATGGGCATACAAAAACGGCAGACATCCTCAAACTAAGAAGATGTACTGCCGTTTACGTTTGCATTAAAGCCCTCTATTATCCGCCGAGGAAGGCGTCGAATTACTTTCTACAATTATAATAAGATATTTTCACTTGGTTGTCAAGTTACTGGTTCAAATGCGTTTCATAATATATGATATGCAGGACATACAGAGATATTCAATGGTAGGGAAGGAAAAATATTCCAGGTTCAGACTCGAAACACACCTGATTTGCAAAATAAGATTGCGTGGCACCCGCTAAAGGGCTATAATGAAAAAAGGAGTTATTGAAAAAATGGGAGGATACAAATGAAAAAAAGTATGAAAAAGATGGTGGCAGTGGCAGTTGCAGGTGTTATGGTGGTCGCAGCCGCAGTGCCGAGCTTCGCGGCAATTATAAGTACCGAACAGGGCGGAAGAACCAATTATATTAAAACAGACAATTATAAGAAATATGAGAATTATCCTTGTTGGATCTGGTATCAGGGCTATTGTTATTACTATGCAAGCGCTGATAACTATTTAAAGAATACAACTACGCCTGACGGCTATACAGTCGATGAACTCGGCCGTTGGACGGTCAATGGAAATCCGATTCACAATGGTGCCGGTAACTATAAGATGCATACTGAGGATTACAATGGTAAAAGTGATGATGAGATTTGGAGCTTAATGAAAAATAAGCTTATAAGTGTATTTGAAACGACAATCGATCAGGGTGACTATGACGGCCCAGATGCAAATGGTAAACAGACGCATATCGATTCTTACACATATGGTTATGGAACTGATTTAATTTGGACTGATAAAGATATGAGTACATATGGTGGATATGGTGAGATTGAAATTAACCATAATAGTAGTAGATTTGGAACATTTGTTACGGCAGAAATAGGAAGCGCGTGGTCTGATCAAGAAGCAAATGTTGATAGTTCTGTAGCGAAAGCATATTATTCACAAAAACCAGATATTAAAGAAAAAACAATTAAAGCTGTAGTTGGTGATAAGATCGGAACTGAATTGTTCAATTATATAAAGCTACACGCAAATAAAATTCAACATGATGATGTTTGGAATCCGTACAATATGGGTGATGGAATTCAAGCGGCAACATTAGATTTCTCAGCTTGGCAGAACAGAACAACCGATTATGGAAAGAGATTTTCCGTAGATAATTCGAATGGATTAGCAATCCATGTATACAATAACTAAAAATAAGGACCTGCTAAATGCAGGTTCTTTTTTGTGTTAAGATTATTTTATAGTAGGTTTACAACCAATCATACATATGATAGGAGGAGCTGAGAGTCTCCTTTTTGTATGGCTATGGATCCGCTCTGTACGCAACCGTATGGTAAGCGCTAAATCTGCATGTCAAAAAATAAAAATTTTTCCTCAGTCATTTGTCATTTTTGAAAAAACCCATCATAATATATATAGGTTTATTTGATGGGAACTTTTACGGAAGAAAACCAAAAAAGTTTCTCCATTTTCACTAAATCTTACATAATAAGAATGTACAAATAATTTGTTTAAACGAAAGGAAAAATACTATGAGAGATGTGACAGAGTTAGTAGAATTAAGAGATCGTGCCTATGAGGGCGGCGTAGAACTGAAAAATGCAATTGTAAACAAGACAGGAAAAAATGTCTATGATTATCTGCAAATGCATGTACATAAAATGACTCAGGCGGCACAGCATGGAAGGATCAACGAGTTCATGGATGAGGTGATCCTGTTTTCAAACCAGTTTGGACTTCAGATTCCACGGGCACTTCTTGAGGGCATGACCGATATGAGAAAATTTGACGTTGTGAGCAGATCCTATATCATTGGTGTGTTTTCATAGGAAATTTAGAAATGGGCGTTGCTATTTGGCAGCGTCTTTTTTATTGCCAGGGCATGAAAAAAGACCTGATCTGTTGACCAAGCCTTTGTATGTATCTTCTGTTAACTTGCCTTAGGACCCGGAAAGATGAACTCACATTCATCGGGAGTCAGACGGTGTTCCGCCCAGATCCGGGCTTCGATATCACTTAGAATTGTGATGTCACATCCTGCGGCCGGAAACGGATCACCCTGGAAACAATAGGGACTGTTTTCTCTTCCCTCGACATAGAGGAAATAGGTTCCCTGCCTGGTGATATATAATTCTTCCCTGTGATAAGCAGGATCCAGGATGGTACGATGTTGGAAGTAGCCGAGGCGGCAAGAAGAGTCAGTGCTGTATGGAACAGAATTTATAATTTTAATCATAGTATTTTTCCTTTCAACAATGAAAATTGATATAAATGTTTAACCTTCCTCAGGAGTACCAAAAATCTCGCAGTAGTCCATGACAGGAAGTTTTCGTTCTGCCCAAGCCTTAGCTTCGGCTTCTGACAATGAGAAGACAGCTTCGACATGATCCCACAGACCCAAGTTGGTCGGATGGTAGAAACTATCGGGTCCGGTTTCAACCTTAAGAAAGTAGGATCCAGATGTAGTACGGTATAGATTTTCATGACAAAAAATCGGTGCTCCGTCCTGAAAAAATTCATATACGGCAAGACAGTTGGAAGTGGCAAACTCACGATCATTATTATTAATCTTTTTTATCATAGTATAAAAATCCTTTCTTAATGAATCTCATTCAGTTCTTAAAATTCAAATATTTCTGCTGGTCGGCCAAAAGCGTTAAAGTATTCTTCAGCACTGAGGCGAATCTCAGCCCATAGCATTGCATCTTCCCGAGAAAATAATAAGATAGGTACATCCATACCCGAAACAAAGTCATCAATACACGGGTTTTCTGCATCGTGTCTGCTGTATATGAAATAAGTGCCCTTTTTGGTTCGATAGAGCGCTTCACGGAGGTAATGAAAAGTGTTTCCATCAAAATGCTGATAAAAGCCAAGACATTCAGCTGTTTCTGTATCATAAAGTTTTCCATCAATAATTTTCTTCATAGTATTTTTCCTTTCTGTTTAACAAGTCATCGCGATCTTATCCATCAAGTAGTCAATCGGGAGACCAGGTGTTTTTAAATATTCGGTGACATCAATCATGGTGTCACATGGACCCGGATCCGCTCTGTCAGCGCTCCATGCGGACGATCCCACAAGTGTGCAGACATCGCCGATCATGATGAGTTCCATTGCGGCAAAGCTGCCGAAGTAATATGGATCATAGACGGAGACTCCCTGCTGGGTTCGTCTGAAATCCAAGTTGGCACCTTCTCCCTGGTAGGTTGAGCCATATTCTGTAATCAGGTGCCGGAAGAGTGTTTCAAGACCAAAGTATTCCAAGCTGGTTAGATGTGAAGTATATGTATCCATTCAGTAAATTCCTTTCTGTTCAATAGCATCTATGTAAAGAGAGAAGACCCGTCGGTCTCTCCCGGATCATGCTGCACACAGGCGGCGGGTTACTGGAAATCCATGGATACACTTAATATGGAGCGATTTGGGAAAATTGGACGGTTTAAATTAAAAAAATATTGCACAAAAAGCTACAGGAATAATTGTATAAAATGTATAGTCATAAAAATGACTATATCGTGTATGCCATGGAAGCCTTTCATGAATTAGAAAATATGGCATAAATCTATAAGAAAAGCCTGGGAGAAATCCCAGGTGTTTTATTTATATAGGAAGAGATAAGGTTATGCGGCTGTCTCTGGATCCGATCTGTCCTCGTCAAAGACTCCGGTTGAAACGATTTGTTCTGCAATCAGCTTTAGGACTGGGACGGCTACACTGTTACCAAGTTGTTCGTAGGCATGATTTTCTGAGACAGGAAAAGAAAAGTTTTCTGGGAATCCCAAGATCCTTCGGACCTCATTGGGAGTCAGCCTTCGGACTCGACCATTCACATAGATGGCTTCGGTTCCACCGGCAGGTCCACGGGAAGAAACAACGGTTGTGGGAGAAAGTCCCTTGGTGCTGTAGATGCGTCTGCCTTGACCGACATTTCCGATATAACCCATGCGGTATGTCGTATGGACTCGCTCTGCTAGATCTGGTTTATATAGGACAATATCGGGACGGGAAATGAAGTAGTGTTCATCCACATCAGAATCAAGGAAATCTTCAAGGGCAATGTCAGAGGAAAATGGTTCAGGGAATTGGAAAGAAATCTTCAGGGATTTTAAGAAACAGACAATATAGACTCGTTTACGGATTTGAGCAACACCAAAATCAGATGCAGCTAAGACTTTGTAGTGGACATCGTATCCAAGTTCATCAAGCGTGTTTACGATTACTTCCAGGGTTCGGCCGTTATCGTGCCGGACCAGGTTATCGACGTTTTCAAGAAAAACGACTTTAGGTTTGTGGTATCTTAGAATCCGTGCGATCTCAAAGAACATCGTCCCTCGGGAATCTTCAAAACCTCGCTGTTTCCCGGCAAGGCTGAATGGCTGGCATGGGAAGCCGCCGCACAGGACATCAAAAGTTGGAATCTCTTCTTCCTTGATCTTTAGAATATTTTTGGAAGGTTCTTCAGAATAGTTTGCAAGATAGGTCAGACGTGCGTTCCTGTTCTTGTCGCAGGAGAAGACGCAGGTTCCACCCACGTACTCCATGGCCTGACGGAAACCGCCGATCCCGCAGAACAGGTCGATAAATTTAAAATAGGTATGCGTGAAAATATCTCCTTTTGAGAGAAAGCGTCTCTCAAGAATATTATGCAGGAAGGCGTGTCGAAAAAAGGCGAAAATCCGCAAAACGAGTAACCAAATTGCAAAAAGAGTGCAAAAAGTTGTTGACATTATAGAAAAAGAGCGGTACTATATTTTCATCCACTTAAATGTGGAACAAAAAAGTCAAATCTAAAAAGCCAATTATTATAGCAAGTTAATTGAATAGGATTATTTGATAATGAGTTTTACGCTCATACTATGTCCTATCTTAGCTTTCTATAATAATTGGCTTTTTTGTGTTTGATTTTACGCACCTTGAAAACCTCATAACCGTAACACCTCACCGGAACAGGGCCCGGAGGTCATAACAAGGCGGTAGTAACTGGAAGATGAGAGTCAAATTTACAGGAGGAAGAGGAATGAGCAACAGGAAAGCGAGAGCAATGCGGCATTTCGTAAAGGATGAGACGGTTTTATACCATTATACATCCAAGGAGCATGTAGAAAAAATCATGTCAGACGGATTTTTAAAGCTTACATGCAGTAATGTTCTTATGCCGGATGGAACGGCCGCAAAAGAGAAATTATGTGCGGAATATAAGCCTGTTGTGTGGTTGACAGATTCCTTATCGTCCAAAGATATGGGAGTCGATGGTTCTTTCTTCGATAAGACAGAGATCAGAATCATTGTGAAGAAAAAGGACTCCATGATTAAATGGAGCGATTGGGAACCACAGAAGACAATGAACACAAAGTGGAAGAATGCTTTATGCCGCAACTGTAATTGGGAAAGCTGGTATATTTCAGAAGAGCCGGTTCAAATGGAAGATATCTTAAAAATCGAAAATCTCACCACTAAGAAGACGATCTACCAGGCAGAGAAGAATGACAATGAATAATATTGATAGAAAATAAATCATTGGATGATATAAGAAAGGAAACAACATATGAAGACAACAAATTGGAATTTTTATTTATGCAACGAATCAAGAAACAAAGAATACTTAGAATTTACACTGTCGAGAGTATGGTCTATTGATGACGAGACGGCCGACAACCTGGATAAGCAGCTGTTCTTTACCTATACAATCGAGCCTACTCTTTTGAATACAAAACCGGAGGGTATTATATTTACAACGGATGAGTTTATCAGGATGCTTTATGAGCCGGAGGGCATGGGAGAAGAGATTGAGTATCCTAAGATGACAAATGAAGATTCTGGAGACGAAATCGAAATCGAAGAAGATATTTCGCTCTATGAAATCATAGAAAAGATGGATGATAGAACTTTCGAGTTCGATGTGGAATATTCCAAGGTGCTTTCCATGCAGAATGTCATGGCTCATATGCTGTACTTACAGCAGTATAAGAGCGGAGAGAAGATCCCGAAGAATTTCTTCATGGAATATGCCGGAGGCGGATATTCGCTGTTCAGAATGAAATATAATGAGAGGACCAGACGATTAGAGTTCTGCATGAAAAATGGTAAACTTGAAATATGTGACGAAGATGATTTATACTACCTGGCTAAACATGATCCGCATAAATGGTATGAATTTGAAAAATTTGATTTAATCCGTGGCATCTCCAGATGGCTGACATGGGATATCGCGAACACGGTATTAAGATCAGATGTGATAGTTGAATATGCTTCAGGAGAGAAGAAGAGCTTTGCCATGTATAAAGATGATTTCGAAGAAAACATGGAAAAACTTGCACAGGAAGTAGGAACGATCAAAAAGGCCTACATAAAGGTATGGAAGAAAGAATTAGGCTGGCTGATGGAATATGCATATGGAGACACACACTATATGTTTGAACTTCCAATCGACAATGATGAGTTCAACAAAGAATATCGTATGATTCCATGCATGAGAGCTGAATAAGAAACATTAAGATCAGGGACGGCCGGGAGCGGTTGTCCCTGGTTAAAGAAAGAGGGAAATGTTTATGACGAAGATTTGTCCGCTCTGCGGAAAAAAGGCAGAGCCTTTTGAGGGTAACATCATAGAAGATAACGAAGTTATCTGGGATTTTACATACTGCAAAGTATGCGGTAGATTTGAACTTTCGGAGGCAAATGATGATCCTAAGAGATTTAATAGAGATCATCTGATGTCGTATCTGGTATACAATGGAATTCATGATCCGAATGCTTTTCCCTATTATACGACAAGACCCAAGGAGTGGTGTGATAAATGGAGAGAAGAGTTTGATAAAGGTAATAAAGAGCATGGAAGACCCATTCATTTATCACCAGAAATTGTAGAGAACTGGTATCCTAAGACGGTTTCAGAGCGTGTTGATCTCATTCTAAAGTATATTGCGGATCATACGTCGCATATGGGAAGTTTTGTCCAGTATGGTGAAGATAAGAGACTATATAGTGTATTATTTGTAGATCGGTATGAAATGAGTAATTTGGGTGAAAAGATAATACCCGAACCTCAGGTTGAAAGCCAGTTTAAATTTATAATAGACTATCTAACAAAGAAAGAGTATATTAATCTTTCTAAGATTGGCTCAAGACTATCGCCACATGATTGTATATCGTTGACGGTAGACGGATATTCCAGAGTAGAAGAACTGGAGCGGTCCAATTCTAATGGACGAGAAGTTTTAATTGCAATGAAGTTTGGTGATGATACAATCGCCTTGAGAGAGGCAATAAGAAAAGGAATTATGGATGCGGGTTATGTGCCGGCGTTAATTGATGAGGTTCCTCATAATGGATTCATTACACCTGAGTTGCTTAGCCATATCAGAAACAGTAAGTTTGTCGTGGTAGATCTTACTCACCAGAACAACGGAGCATATTTTGAGGAAGGATATGCTATGGGATATGGAAAAGAAGTAATTCAGCTGTGCAAAGACACCACAAAGCTTCATTTTGATATCGCACAGAAAAATACTATTATCTGGCAGACAGAGGAGGATATACCAGAACGGTTGAAAAAACGTATCGTAGCCACGATTGATTAAAGTTTAGGCTGTACGCCTTGAGGAAAATCAGTTATAATAGGGTTACGGATTGAATTGATTCAAGACTCTTTGTTCTCGTCCCACCCAGACCCATCCAAGTGTCCGAGTGAAAAAGAACATAAA
>OGCN01001574.1_pt1 | contig 28947 bp, 41 predicted proteins | sample 1570181 | NCBI WGS metagenome assembly OGCN01 (sample SAMEA4370584, study PRJEB24528) | human gut metagenome | reverse complement strand
CCGGTAGATGTATCATGAAGCTACTGAAGCAGTAAGCCTGTCGGTGGGCGTGCTGTGGAGGGAATGTTAATACAGCGACTGTGATGGGAGATGCCGCAAGGGATAGACTTTCGGACGCGGGTTCAATTCCCGCCAGGTCCATAGTGAAAACGCCGTATTTACGGCGTTTTTTCTTTTTCGTGTTGCATAGTTGTGAAATGCGAATTAATTTTATCTGTAAATTTCTTTTGCTCATCGTTGATCACATTTCTGTATACAGCCTTTAGAACGGTATCTGTTTTCCATCCACCTCTTGCCATAATGTACTGATCCGGGATACCAATTGCGTGCATGATCGAAGCAGAGTAATGTCGGAAATCATGAAAACGGAATGGTATAACCATTCCTTCAAATGGAATTATTGATTGCTACAGTGCTGTTACAATATAAGCCTTTTATGTTTGGACTATTAAATTCATAGTCCATTACGTCTATACCGTCCGCGCAGGTCTGGTCTTGTAATTTCTCATATGTGCTCATGTAAACACCTCCCGCTTTAGTATATCTCAATACGTGTACAAAAATCTGTACAGTTGCTTCCACAAAAAGAAAATTGACAAATATTTCGGAGTGACATATAATATATTTAACAAGAGAACCGTTGGTCAGTGCACACCTGACCGCCGGATAAAGCATCAGCTAAAAATAGCGCCTTACTTTACCAGAGCAGGGGCGCTATTTTTTATGCGAAAAAGTAATAACAAGAGTTATGACTGCACAAAGCATAATTACAAAAGTAAATAAATCACTGTATGTAACCATCAGCACCAGCCTCCTTTCACAAAAGTGTCCGGCGGCTGACATAACACCCCAACAGTTCCCTGGGTAAATATATTATATTGTCAATGTACATTCTGGCGGATTTGCCAATTATTTTCTTTTGTTTTCTACCATCTTCTTAAACTGGTCAATTTCTTTCAGTTCGTCTTCTGTATATTCGGTACCTTCGTGGTGAGCTGCAAGTGTAGTTGGCTGTTGATACTGAGTAGCAGTGGCAAGCTCATCCGATGGAAAGAGAGAAACTTTTGACTTCTCATATAGTTTCTCCAAGCGAGTTTTATAAAAATTATTAACATCTTCTATGAAATTGGAATATTCATCTGAAGATATTTTAAAAGAAACATTTCCGTTTGAAAGTAAGTATTTCGTATCACTATCAATCCATTCACAAGACCAACCAAGACTATTTAATTCCATATGGAATGAATTTATGTTATCAGAAAATTGAGCGGCTTCTTTTTCCCATTGTTTATTATACGAATCTCTCTCCATAGGAACATCAAATCCCATGAGCCAAGCTTCGCTAACGTTTAAAGCTAAACTAAGTACAAAAAGTTTATTCTGATTTGGCTCTGTTTTTCCTGAACAATATTGACTGAGATCAGATTTATTCATTTTTACACCATATTTTTTACAATATGGCATAGTTTTTGCTAAAATGTCTACCTGTCGCAAATTTTTATCAGACATTATTTGTTTTAATCTGGTAGAAGTGTTTTCTTTCTTCATAGATATATACCGCCTTTCTGAAATTAATATAACATATATTATACAAAAGTTCAACAGTGAAAACTTACAAAGTTAAAAAAGTTGAATTATCATATTGACAAAAAATTTTTTAAATGCTAAGATATAAATAGTTCAAAAAATTGAACTATGAAAGGAGGATAGAAATGGCTTTTAACTATAATAAACTTAGTGGAAAAATCGTAGAAGTATTTGGTACAAGATATAAATTTGCAGAAGCAATGGAATGGTCAGAACGTACTCTTTCATTGAAAATGAGCGGAAAAAGACCTTGGAATCAGCCAGATATTTGTAAGGCGATTAATCTTCTAAATTTAGTGGAAGAAGATATACCAACATATTTTTTTACACCAAAAGTTCAAAATATTTAACTTCTAGGAGACTAAGATGGTCAACTTAACAAGAAACACTATTACTTCAATGGAAGTAGCAGAGATGGTAGGAAAAGAACATAGCAAATTACTTAGAGACATCAGAAATTATGTAGCGCAGTTAGGAGAAGCCAAAATTGGATTCACCGATTTTTTTAAGGAAGCAACTTATACAACAGAGCAGAATAAGATTCTTCCATGCTTTCAGGTCACAAAGAAAGGCTGTGAGTTTATTGCTCATAAGCTGACTGGACAGAAGGGAACTGAATTCACCGCAAGATACATAAACCGTTTCCATGAGATGGAAGATGGAAAACTTCCTTGTCCTTTGAATCCGATTATTGCATCTAGTGTTGCGGAGCTTGGCAGAGTAACAGAGCGGATTATGACGAAGCAGGGTTCAGCACCATATAAAATTGCCGAGGTATTCAAAAGAGAATGTGAGCAGTTCGGTATTTCACTTCCGGAGGATTTTGTGAAGGTTCCAGAGTATGAGCAGATGAGATTATCGCTAGAAGTAAATTGACATTGGACTATTTATTTGCAACAGACAACGAACCAAGAGAGAAAGGAGCGTAGAAAAAATGGAAAAAGAAATCGCTTATCTGCGAAAACAAGTAAAGGAATTAAGAACTGCTTTACTTGTTACGCAGGTATTAACGATCGTAATGACTATTTTTCTTGGGTATCAGTGTCTTCGGGCGATTTGGAATTATCGTAATCTTCTTCAATTACTTGAAGGACATCTTGAATTTGTGAGAGCTGTTTGCGCTGTGCTTCAACAGCTTCTTTTAACTCTTTGAGGGTTTGAGTTTCACTAGATGAAGATGTATCAATATCGTGAAGAAGTTGCCGTAATATTTCGTTTTGAGAACATTGAAGCTGAAATTGTGCTTCCTCGACCTGCAGTTGCCTATTTTGTGTCTCTATAACAGAAGAATCAGACGAAGCAATGGCGATAGAAATTGCAATGATTGCGCTAATGATTGTTTCGATAATAGAAAACAAAATTGATGTAGGTATTTTTATTCTGGAATTGCCTACTGGAATACACACAGAATCTGGCAATTCATAAGTTTTTATGGCTTGTTCGTCAACGATTACATAATCATCATCTGATGAATTGCTTAGTTCCTTGGAACAATCAAGTAATTTAGAAGTGATACTTAAAAGTTCCTGCTGAGTGGGAAGGAAACTTAGGTTTTGGGATAGGTTATAGAGAATCGTATTCATATTTGCTGTTATATTTTCGCGGATAGTTGAATCTATCGATTCAGCCATCTGGGCAAGAGATGCGTTTAATGCTGAAGAATCAAATTGTATGTCAGAAATTGTGCTTAAGGATTTCTGAAAATCGGGACTTAAAAATGGATTATTTTTCATGGAATTCTCCTTGTTATTTTACTGGGCGTGGTAGTGCCTGTAATTACAGAATAGGAGACTTAAAGAAAAAAGTCAAGTAACACTACTTTAAGTATTCGGGATAGAAAGGAACATTATGGTTTACACAGAGTCAATACGGGGTTATCCGTACATGAAAAAAGAGCAGATTGCAAAGGAATTCCAGATCAGCACTGGAACCGTGCGGACAAGACTGTTCGAAATTGAGAATCAGATAAAAAATGGACGCTACAACGATTATGCCATTATCCGAGATGGAAACATTGTCCTGATCAACGTTCTGGTGTTCATTGACTATCTTACTTATAGGCGTCAGCTTCTGGACGGCAATGCCAGGAAGTATACTCCGGCGTTTCATCCGGAAAAGCTGGTGCAGATGATTGGTTGGAGCAACCGAGCTGTTGTGGAAGGAGGTGCCGGTGGTGAAGCGTAACATAATCATATCTGTCATCATAGGCACCCTTGCTACATACCTGCCGTTCTGGCAGTGGGATGGACTGCAGGTTGCAGGAGCTATAGCATTATCAATGCTTGCATGGATGTTGATACAGGGCACAGAACCAGGAGGGAGGAGACCATGAGCGTTGGTGAATTAGTCGCGCTAGGAATTTTAGTTGTAATCTGGATTCATTCATTACTGAAAAATTAATGAGCAGCAATGTAGCCCAAAAGATAGAGAGAGAATAAACAAAATATCAAGCCGAGCAAATTCTCAAAAATGCTATATATTGGTCCTGAAAATAGGAGTAAATACAGCGTTCCTACAAAATATAAGGTCATAATAGCAAAAAGAAAAATGGCAATATATATGATTTTGTTAAAAAAACTTAATCGTCTAAAAAAGTCGAAAAAAGAATTTGTGGGATAACCAAGGGTACGCTTTAACTTTTCGTAATCAGATTCTACTTGGCACTGAAAATTTGCTAAATGGTATTTATTAAAACTTGCGCTGTTATAGGCACTTTTTAGTTTAGCAAATAGTTTTATTGTCTTGGGATATACCAAAGGATAGTTATTGTATACGAGTTTGTCAATTTTTTTGAAATATATTGGGAGATTGGTTACTGAGTAATTAGAACCTAAATATTGTTGTGTTAACAAATAGAGCGGCAAGTAGACGCATTCAAATTGCTTCCTTTGAATTTCCTGCTTCTGAGGTTTACAGAGAGTATATTTGGTCACTAATAGAGTGAGAAGAGAGGGAATTAAAATTTTAGCACATTCGATTATATTTTTCAAAAAATCTTCTGGGAGAAGTTCCAACAATTTTGAAAAGTTTTCCATCAGTATTGTCCTTTCTACAATAATTCTATTTGCAGTGTACATATGTTCTAGTATAAGGGATTTGTCAAAAAAGTCAATTAAAAGAAGAAATCTAGAAGGGAGGAGACCATGATTTTAGAAAAAATGATAGATGAGTTGTATGAGCTTTCGAAGAAAGCTATAGCAAGCGGAATTCATGTAAGTTTCGAAATAGGATTAGCTGGATATCCATGCCGGGGTTGGGTGGAGGAACCTCCAGAAAGCAAAATGACTGCTTATGATATCTATCGCGAAGAAGCAATGATGAAAGAATCCGTTAAAAACTACGAAGCAGCCAGGGAGCATCTTACACGGTTGTTAAAAGAAAATGGGTCCTGAGAGTTGGGAGCTCATCAGGATCCGGTGTCCAAATGGACAAAAACAGTTTATCACCCTCTTATTGTAGAGGAGAAAGAGAGAAAAATCAATGAAAACATTAAAAATTTCAACAGATAACGAAATCTCAATCATTGATGTAAATTTTGATGATTTCAAAAGCATTCAGAAAGCTTTAGGAGGCCATTTTGAAACTGTCCATACTGCAAAAATGAGCAATTACTTTCAGGGACCAGTGATTATGCTGGTGGATGAGGATGGGCATTTCAAAAATCTTCCATTAAACCGTTTTGGGAGCTGGATGTATGACATGCCAAGACATGGTTATCCGATTTTAGGGGATGTGCTCCTGGCGGAAGTGCGTTATGAAGATATTATGGCAGTGCAGGGACCGGAAAAACTGATGGAGAAACTGCTAAATGATTTTGAGTTTCTGAAAAAGGAGAAAAGATAAGACATGAGTATGAAAATTAACCGTCTCGAGATTGAGAACGTAAAACGTATCAAAGCTGTAAAGCTGGAACCGGCGCAGAACGGCCTGACTATCATTGGCGGAGATAACCAGCAGGGCAAAACATCAGTCCTGGATTCCATTGCATGGGCACTTGGCGGGGAGCGCTACAAACCTTCCCAGAGTACAAGGGAAGGCTCCATGGTGCCGCCGAACTTACATATTGTGATGAACAATGGTCTGGTGGTAGAGCGTAAAGGAAAGAACAGTGCCCTCAAAGTCACAGACCCGAATGGTCAGAAAGCCGGACAACAGCTGCTCAATGAGTTTGTGGAACAGCTTGCCCTGGATCTTCCAAGATTTATGGAAGCTTCCGGAACTGAAAAGGCGAAAGTACTTTTGCAGATTATTGGTGTGGGACCTCAGCTTGTAGAGCTGGAACAGGAAGAGAAAGAGCTTTACCAGGAGCGTCTGTATGTAGGACGTACCGCTGATCAGAAAGAGAAATTTGCAAAAGAGCAGCCCTATTATCCGGATGTTCCAAGAGACCTGGTGTCACCCTCTGAGCTGATCAGACAGCAGCAGGAGATACTGGCACGGAATGGCGAGAACCAGAGAAAGCGTGATCAGGCTGCGCAGCTCCGGGAATCTGTGAAGCGCGCCCATGAGGAAGTAATCAGATTGTCTGAGCTTCTGGAAGCAGCCAAGCAGAAACATCTGCAGCTGGTAAAAGATCTGGATATTGCAGAGACTTCTGCAAAGGATCTGACGGATCAGTCCACAGAAGAACTGGAAGCTAATATCTCCAATATCGAGGAAATCAACCGTAAAGTCAGAGCCAACCTGGATAAGGAAAAAGCAGAGGATGACGCCAAAGAGTACCGTACCAAGTACGACAATCTTACAAAGCAGCTGGAAGAGACCAGAGATAAGAAGAACGAGCTTCTGATTTCTGCAGAGCTTCCGCTTCCAGAGCTATCCGTAAAAGATGGCGAGCTGATCTATAAAGGCCAGAAGTGGGACAACATGTCCGGAGCGGAACGGCTGAAGGTTTCTACAGCAATTGTCCGCAAACTGAACCCGCAGTGTGGTTTCGTTCTTCTGGACAAGCTGGAGCAGATGGACAGAAAGACACTGCAGGAGTTTGGAGAGTGGCTGGAAGCAGAAGGACTCCAGGCAATTGCGACTAGAGTTTCTACTGGTGATGAGTGCAGCATTATTATTGAAGACGGTTATGTGGTTGGACAGGAACATCCGGAAGAACCACAGCAAAAAGCATGGAAGGCAGGTGCATTTTAAATGGAAATTATCAGAGGTGTGATTCCCTGTGCAAAGAAGGTGGTCATTTACGGACCAGAAGGAATTGGCAAATCCACTTTTGCCAGCAAGTTCCCAGATCCGGTGTTTATTGACACGGAAGGAAGTACCAATTCAATGGATGTTGCGAGACTTCCCAAGGCGTCCAGCTGGCAGATGTTGCTGGACCAGGTGGATTATGTCCGCACACATCCGACTATGTGCAAGACACTGGTCATAGATACCATTGACTGGGCAGAAGCAATGTGCATCCGGCATATCTGCGACAAGCATAGAAAGTCCGGCATTGAAGATTTTGGCTATGGAAACGGCTATGTTTATGTGAAAGAAGAACTGGGAAAATTCCTTAATCAGCTGACTGAGGTTATAGATGCAGGTGTCAATGTAGTCCTTACCGCACATGCACAGATCCGAAAGTTTGAACAGCCGGATGAACTGGGAGCTTATGACAGATGGGAGTTGAAGCTGGGAAAGAAAACAGCGTCCCAAACCTCCCCGCTGATCAAGGAATGGGCGGACATGCTGTTGTTTGCCAATTATAAAACATTTTCTATTGCAGTGGATGATAAAGGGAAAAAGCGGAAAGCCCAGGGCGGCGAACGTGTAATGTACACCACCCACAATGCTTGCTGGGATGCAAAGAACCGCTACGGTCTGCCAGATGAAGTTCCATTCAGTTATGATTCCATCCGAACAATCCTTGAGGGAAGTGCTGTGCAAGTGAAAGAAACACAGCCAAAATCCGTACCAGCACAGCAGACTGTACAGGCTCAGCCGATCATGCAGCCTAATTCGGCTCCGGTACAGGACGCTCCAAAGACAGAATCTGCTGTTACTGTTGGGGAGCAGATGAACCTTCCGCTTAATGAACCACAAAAGACTCCGGAACCGACAGCAAGGAGCAGCACCATCGATACCGGAATTCCTAAAGCGCTACGTGACCTGATGGAGAGTAACCAGGTAGATGAATGGGATATCCAGAATGTAGTGGCTGCGAGAGGGTATTATCCCTCTGATGTAAAAATAAAAGATTATGACATGGACTTTATCAATGGCTGTCTGATCGGGGCATGGCCACAGGTTTATGGAATGATCAAAGAAATGAAAGCGACACAACAGGTGCCGTTCAATTAAAGGAGGATAAGAGTTTATGGCAGCAGAAGGAAGAGAGTTAAGCTGGGAGGATTCCATCAAACAGGATTCCCAGGATTATGAGCCGATTCCAGAAGGGGATTATAACGTAACGATTGAGAAATTTGACCGCAGCAGATCTAAAGGTGAGGGTAAGCTCCCTCCATGCAATATGGCAGTTGTTTATTTTACGGTGCATGTTCCAGAACGTGAGGTTACCATCCGGGAGAATTATGTACTGCATACCAGTTTAGAGTGGAAGCTGTCTGAGCTGTTCCGTGGTGTTGGCCTTAAGAAGGAGGGCGAAGAACTCCGGATGGACTGGAGTGCACTTCCTGGTAAGACTGCGCGCGCCAAGATCGGACTGAAGCCTGGAATTAAGGATCCAAACAAGAAGTTTAATTACATTGAAAAGCTGTATCCAAAGGATACCAGTAAACCTGCATTTACACCGGGAGGCTTTTAAAACATGGAACTAAGGCCATATCAAAAAGAAGCGAAGGAAGCTATTTTTGAACAGTGGGACAGCGGGGTGTTAAAAACCCTGCTGGTCCTTCCTACTGGCTGTGGAAAGACTGTGGTATTTGCCAAGGTAACAGAGGAATGTGTCCGCAAAGGTGACCGCGTACTGATCCTGGCACACAGAGGGGAACTGCTCGATCAGGCAGCAGATAAGCTGATGAAGACAACCGGGCTTGGATGCGCCTTGGAAAAGGCAGAAAGCTCCTGTCAGGGCAGCTGGTTCCGGGTAGTGGTTGGCTCTGTACAGACATTGATGCGCGAAAAGAGGCTGGGAAGTTTCCCGGCTGATTATTTTAATACCATCATTATTGACGAAGCACACCACTGTATTTCCGACAGCTACCAGAGAGTGCTGCAGCATTTTCCGGAAGCACAGGTGCTTGGCGTAACGGCAACACCAGACCGTGGGGATATGCGGAACCTTGGCGTATATTTTGAGTCCCTGGCTTATGAATACACCCTTCCTAAGGCAATCAAGGAAGGATATTTGTCACCGATCAAGGCACTGACAATTCCACTCAAGATCGATATGAGCAGCGTTTCTGTACAGGCAGGGGACTTCAAGGCAAGTGAGATTGGTACTGCGCTGGATCCATACCTGGAAGGAATCGCCCAGGAGATGCAGAAATACTGCATGGATAAAAAAACTGTGGTATTTTTGCCGCTGGTAAAGACCAGCCAGAAGTTCCGGGATCTCCTAAATGCTTATGGTTTTCAGGCTGCAGAAGTAAACGGAGACAGTCAGGACAGGGCTGAGATATTAAAAGATTTTGATTCTGGTAAATACAATGTGTTATGTAATTCCATGCTCCTGACAGAAGGATGGGACTGCCCATCCGTTGACTGCATTGTGGTATTAAGACCTACAAAGGTAAGAAGCCTTTACTGTCAGATGGTGGGACGTGGCACAAGACTTTCACCAGAAACAGGAAAAGATCATCTGTTGCTGTTGGATTTCCTTTGGCATACAGAGCGGCACGAACTGTGCCATCCCGCAAGTCTGATCTGCGAGAATGAGGAAGTAGTCCAGAAGATGACAGAGAACCTGGAACAGGAAGCTGGCATAGCCATTGATATTGAAGAAGCGGAAAAGACCGCTTCAGAAGATGTAGTAGCGCAGCGTGAGGAATCCCTGGCTAAACAGCTGGCAGAGATGAAGAAACGAAAAAAGAAGCTTGTGGATCCGCTGCAGTTCGAGATGTCTATTCAGGCGGAAGACCTGTCAAGTTATGTCCCGTCCTTTGGATGGGAGATGGGACCGCCTTCTGACAAACAGAAGCAGACACTGGAAAAGCTGGGAATCATGCCGGACCAGATCGAGAATGCCGGCAAGGCAGCCAAGATCCTTGACCGTCTGGATAAGCGCAGAAATGAAGGACTGACCACACCAAAGCAGATCCGCTTCCTGGAGGGTAGGGGATTTAAACATGTAGGTACCTGGCAATTTGACACAGCCAAGAATTTAATTGACAGGATTGCCGGGAATGGATGGAAGATCCCGAACGATATTGTACCACAGGAATATAAAGGAGCATAAACATGGAACAGAGGACAAGCCTTACAGAGATAATTGAATACATCGATCCCGGTTCCCTGAGCTATCAGGACTGGGTGAATGTCGGAATGGCACTGAAGCTGGAAGGCTATCCGGTAAGCGTCTGGGATCAGTGGAGCCAGAAGGACTTTGGACGGTACCATGTCGGAGAATGTGAGAAGAAGTGGAGAAGTTTTTCCGGTTCCTCCTCTCCGGTAACTGGCGGGACTATTGTACAGATGGCGATGGAGCGCGGATGGTTGCCGGAAAAAGGGCATGAACTGGACTGGAACGACAGTATACAGGTAGACAGTGACCGTGTGGTAGTGGATAAGAACTGGCTGGAAGGCAGGGAAATCCAAGAACCAAAGAACTGGAATCCGGCAGAGCAGCTGATCACATATCTGGAAACCCTGTTTGAAGCCGGGGAAAATGTAGGATATGTAACTGGAAGTTGGGAAAAGACAGACGAGAAAGGTACCAGATGGCTTCCGCAAAAGGGAAGCTGGGACCGTACTGCAGGACAGCTGATCGAGCAGCTAAATGCCTGTAAAGGGGATATCGGCTCCGTGCTTGGCGATTACAATCCGGAAGCTGGCGCGTGGATCCGTTTCAACCCACTGGATGGAAACGGCTGTAAAAACGAAAATGTAACGGAATACCGGTATGCCCTTGTAGAATCTGATCACATGGAAATTGACCAGCAGAACGCCATCCTGCGTGAACTGGAGCTTCCCATTGCCTGCCTGGTGTATTCCGGGAAGAAAAGCCTTCATGCAATCGTGAGGGTGGATGCAGCGGATTACAGCGAGTACAGGAAGCGTGTTGATTATCTTTATGAGGTTTGCCAGAAGAACGGTATTGATGTAGATACCCAGAACCGGAACCCTTCCAGATTGTCCAGGATGCCAGGTGTAGAACGTGGGGAAAAGAAGCAGTTCATTGTAGATACCAACATAGGAAAATCCTCCTGGAATGAATGGTATGAGTGGATCGAAGGCGTAAACGACGATCTTCCAGAGCCGGAAGGTCTGGAAAGTGTCTGGGACAATCTTCCGGAGCTGTCACCCTGTCTCATTGACGGGGTGCTCCGTAAAGGGCATAAGATGCTGATCTCTGGACCATCTAAGGCTGGTAAGTCTTTCCTACAGATAGAACTGTGTATCGCTATAGCAGAGGGCAAAAAGTGGCTGCAGTGGCATTGTGCGCAGGGACGTGTGATGTATGTGAACCTGGAGCTTGACCGGGCAAGCTGTCTGCACCGTTTTAAGGATGTGTATGAATCCATTGGATTTGTCCCGGACAACCTGCAGAACATTGATATCTGGAACCTTCGTGGAAAGTCTGTACCGATGGATAAACTTGCTCCTAAGCTGATCAGAAGGGCAGCTAAGAAGAACTATGTTGCGATCATTATAGACCCGATTTATAAGGTCATTACTGGTGATGAGAACAGTGCTGATCAGATGGCAAATTTCTGTAACCAGTTCGATAAAGTGTGTACGGAGCTTGGCTGCGCTGTGATCTACTGCCATCACCACAGCAAAGGAAACCAGGGCGGCAAAAAGTCCATGGACCGAGCTTCAGGATCCGGTGTGTTTGCCCGTGATCCGGATGCACTTCTGGATTTGATCGAGTTAGAGCCGACAGAGGCACTGATGAAACAGGAAGAAAATAAGGCTGTCTGTGGAACCTGCAAAGCATATCTGGATGCGCATTATAAGTGGCAGGATGATCTGTCACAAGACGATCTGCTGAGCAGTACACAGATGCTGGGCTACTGCGAGGCACACCTGGATAAATGGCAGAAAATAGCCCTGAACAAGCAGATAATGGATGCGAAAGCGGAAGTACAGGCGCGTACCGCATGGAGAATTGAGGGAACCCTAAGAGAATTTCCGAAGTTCGAACCGGTCAATATGTGGTTTGATTATCCGGTACACAGGATTGACCAGGTGGAAAGCCTGAAAGATCTGCAGCTGGAAGCAGAGAAGCCAGCATGGGAAAAGGCGTCCCAGAGACGAAAAGAAAATGCTCAAAAGAACCGTAAACGCAAGTTAAACGAGTTTGAAATTGCATTCCAGAATATTGAATTTGATGGGCGTGAAATTTCCGCTTCGGAGCTAGCTGAAGCACTTGAAACAAGTGCAAAAGAGTTACTTTCCTGGCTGGGAGAAGGCAAGCGTCAGAAGAAAGAATTGCGGAATAAATTTGAAAAATATTTTGGTGAAGATGGAAAAACATACATCAGGAGAAAGGGTGCGCAGGAGTGCTCACAACCATGATACAGAGTAGTGCGCAGAACCATATTTTTTATGATGATGTTCACGGTGCGCAAAACCATTATTTTTATGGTTGTGAGCAGTGCGCAAAAATGGGGGTGCGCAACTATATACTACGTATATATGTATGTGCGTACCCCCACCTAGCGGGGGTAGGTAGTCGTGCGATAAGCTCACGCACGACGACCACCCACCCCGCACTCAGGTGGGCACCATACCTTGATCACCCGAAAAAAGGAGTTGATGATTTTGGAATTTGAGTTTTTCATGGCAATAGTTCCGCCGACTGTAACCCATCAGGAAAAACAGGTCAGGGTTGCTGGAGGAAAGCCAGTGTTCTATGAGCCACCGGAATTAAAAGCAGCCAGGCAGAAATTGGTGGCATACCTGGGACAGCATGTACCAGATGAACCGTATCACTGTGGAGTCAGGCTGATCACAAAGTGGTGCTTCCCCAGGGGAAAACATTTGGATGGCACCTACAGACTTTCCAAACCGGATACAGATAACCTGCAGAAACTATTAAAGGACTGCATGACAAAAGTTGGTTTCTGGGATGATGATGCACTGGTGGCTTCGGAGATCGTGGAAAAGTTCTGGGCAGAAATCCCAGGGATTTATGTCCGGATCGACAGGCTGCCATGATCTGGCTGACTGTCCAGGAGAGGAAAAATCTCTGGGAAGAATATCCGGAAGTACAGGAGCTGTATGAAGAGTACAACGGTATTCTTCCGGAAGATGATGGAGCCTGGGAGAGAGTTGCAGAACGTTGTCACCAGATTAGAGAACAATACCAGACGATGCAAGTAGAAGCGGCATTACTAGATGTAGTGTGGCAGCTGGAATGTCTGGCAAAAAAGAAAGGATGTTGAGGATGTCAGAGAAAATGAAAGATATATTGATGGATATGGACAGCACAATTACAGAAACTGAGAGTGCTGAAGAAAAGGTAAAGTTTCAGAGTATGCAGTTATACGATATATTTTCAAAAGAGCAGACGGAAAGTTCAAAAGCCTATTCTTGGAATACTTGGCGTGTAGTGGTGGAAATTTTATTTGATTATGTTGAGAAAACAGAAAAAGGCTTAAAAGCTGTAAGAGACTGTTGGGAGAAATTGTGGAATACAGAGGAAAAGAAGGAAGAATCTAAGGCGGGGATGGTGATTCCTGTCAGCGCAGATGAACAGCGTTATAAGGATGAAATTATAGAGATATTAAATGGCTTGGATCAGCGTGCACTCCGAAATGCTTGGTTAATGCTTTCAGCAATGGCGGGAAAGCAAAATTAATGAGCGATGTTCAAAGGCCATTTGCGCCGGCGCAATTACAGGAGGATAGCAAAATGAGTAGTTTGAAGTGTGATCAGACTGAAGAAGAATACTATAAAGACCGCTTAGTAGAAAACATAAACCATATTCACAGTATGACCAGAATAAAACAGCTGATAATTATTACGGAAAAGATGATGCGACGAGAACTGGATTCTGCTAAGAAAGGATGATAGACGCAAGGTACGTAATCATGAAATGGATACATAGATACAAACAGCTTGTGGGAGGTGACAGAGGTGGAAGAAGTCAAGATAACCAGGAAGCTCCTGGACAGTTACAAGAAACTGAAAAGGGAGCTTCCAGTCCTTGAATATGAGTTGAATGAGCTGTGGATGACAGACAAGGGCATGGGGAACAGCGTGATCCTCAATGGCAAATCCGGATCCAAGAAGCCAGAGACAGTAGTTGGTTTTGACTATGAAAAGTATAACCGGCGGAAAAAGACTTTGGCTAAGAAGAAAAAGCAGGTGGCAGTTATTGAGAAATGGATTGATGATATCCCAGACGGTCAGACCAGATGTGTGTTCAAGATGTTTTACCGGGATGGGATGACCTGGGAGAAGATAGCTGCCAAGACCGGATATTCCCAGAGCCCGGACTATCCGAGGCTACATATCAGGGATGCGTACTTAAAAAAGTGTGGGATTAAATGAAAAAAGTCGGAAAAGTCGGATTTGTCGTTGTAAGATAACAATGAAGCCGAAGGCTCAGCGGAGCCGGTGGCTTAATCCTTTTAGTGTGGTGAAAAGTTTCTGATAAACGATTGCCAGGTGTCACAGCCTGGCAGTTGATTCTGGCAGATATCAGCCAGGGGATTACTGGCACCACAGTAGCCTAAAATGATATCGCAGTGCAAAGGTGGCGCACTCTGCACTACCGGAACACCTCCCCGATCGGGAGGGAGCATGAGCCGTTCATCCGAGCCGCAGGTTCGAGTCCTGGTGTTCCGATTGGCTTCGAGAGGAGCTATAAATACAATTCTTCCCCAAAAGAATATAATTTGCAGAGAGAACTTCGTAGAAATTACGAGGTTCTTTTTGTTTAGTTTTCCGATATAGACATAAACGAACAAATGTTCTACAATGTAGATGTGAACCTCAATAATATAGTTGTCAAATATTCTCATAATTCGTTGCAAAATGTTGAATTGTGGAGTATGATTTAGGAAAATTATATTTTATGGGGGAACTGCATATGGCAATGAAGAAAGTTGAAGTTGCAAACTTTAATGTCGTTTTTATGGAAAAAGAGAATGAAGCTCCACTATTACAGTATTTTGACACAATTGTCATGCCTGCACTGAGAAGCGGGATAAAAAGAATAGATGGAGATACATCATATCTTTTTACAGATGTTGAAATAATTAAAGATATAGAGAATGAATATGTTCTAGTTGGGAATATAGTAAAAAAGACAGTAATAGAAATAAAATCTGATTTGGATTTTGCGGGTAACCTGGTTGATAAAGACGATCGATATTCAGCCGCCCCTTATTCTGCATTTGCGATATATTTAAAAAATCATAGAATGATTTATGTACCGAATCAAAAAGGAAGTCCTACGATAAAAACATTCTCGGCTGTTGTAAAATACGTGTTATCTCAGTATATTAAACAGTATAATGCGGAACAGGATGAAGAGCAGAAGTATTTGCCGTATCCATATATAAGTATTGTGGGAATTCCAATGCGTGGAAAGATAGAAAAAGCCTTGCAAAATGTATGTAAGATTAGAAAGCTTACACTTAGATTTTATCCATTAAACGGAGATTTGGAATTCGGGGAAATGTTTGGAAACTTAATAACAGATATGCGGAAAAAGTCAAACACCAAAAATGGAGAATTGGTATTAAAATCGCCTCAGAATATTAATGGAGTAATTGATATCGTTGAGCAGTCAAACGGAACTGTTAAACCAATAATCGAGGTAACATATCCAAATAAAAGTAAAGGGAGAATTACAGAGGATACTATTTCAGAAAAAATGGAAATGGAGTTTTCTGGAGATAATTTACAAGAGGCAGAAGAACTTGTCAACAAGGGCAAATTAATTGAAAATATTAATTTTGTAAGCGAGGGAAATGCCGAAATATATGAGCGCTACAAATCTAAAATAGTTGAGTTCCTTTCCAATAAATAAATTGTAAAGAGGAGGTGATATGTTGAAACAGGAAATTCGGTTGGATATGGTCGAGAAATTATTTCAATGTACATCTTCAAAAGAATTGGTCGAAAAGGCAAAAGATATCTTAAAACCCACGAGGAAAGAAAAGAATAAATATATTGTGACTATATTTTTCTGTGGAATACTAGGCTCCTGCGTTGCTATTTCGAAAGATACGGTGAACATTTTTGGTGATATAGTTCAAAGTATTAATGATATTATACTTGCTTTATTTGGCATTATTTTTACAGGATATGCGCTTTTTCAAGCATTAATTGGAAAAGAAATGTTACGAAGAATGATTAATAGCACCGTTGGAACGGGAAAAGAGGAAAAGAGTAAATTACAAGAGGCCAATGAATTATTTGCGGAAGTGATGACTTTGGATTTTATATGTGTCATTACAAACATTGTTTTGATAATTATTGGAAAATGTATTCCTTCGGATGCTATATTATTTGAAAAAATGTGGTTGAATAATTTACTGGCTGGATTAGGCATTGGATTTTATTTTTATGTGGTTGCATTGACATTATTGGAAGTAAAAAGCTTTATTTACAATATGTTTCAATGGTTTAATCTTCACGCAGGAACACGATTACTGGAAATTATGAACCAGGAAGATGATGAAGAATAGGTATAATCAAAATGTATATGGGGAGGAAATGAACATGGAAATATTATTAGAAAAAAATGAACTTATGGGAACAACAATAACGGCTCCTAACAAAGAAATAGAAAATATAAAGCTTATGGAAGTCCATTTTCCTAAAACCTCCATTAGTAAGCTAAATAATTTAATGTCTTATGGAATTAAACCTGAATATCAGCATTTAACAGCAGACTTTGTTCTGGATAGCAAAGAGTTTTCAAAGCTGAGAACAGTGTCGGAAAAAGGGTGGTGTTTAGAAATTGATGGAGTTGGATTAACACAGGCAGGCAAAAAAGATGAATGGATAGGTGAACGTGTACATATTAGTAAAGCTGAAATTCATTTTAATCCCAATTCAGTGGATATATCGAAAAAAATAATTACAATATGTAGTGTAGATATTTATGTTCTTGCGTTAGGACGTGTTACTGCTGAAAAAACAGATGAGGAATATGATTAATATACATACACAACACAAAGGCAGCTCTTTCCGGGGCTGCTTTTGTTATACTCAAAAACAAACACGAATGAGAGGTGGTGAGCCTGATGGCAAAAGGAAAATATGAACAGTGGTTGACGCCGGAAGGCTTGCTGAAGCTGGAAGGCTGGGCTAGAGATGGATTGACAGATGAACAGATTGCTCAAAAGATAGGAATTCATAGGGATACATTGAATGAATGGAAAAAGAAGTATTCCGACATTTCCGACACCCTAAAAAGAGGCAAGGAAGTTGTTGATCTGCTGGTAGAGAATGCCCTGTTAAAGAGGGCACTTGGATATGAATACGAAGAAGTATCTGAAAAATATGAATCAGGCACACTAACTGAAAAGAAAGTAACCAAAAAACAGGTGGTCCCAGATACTACGGCACAAATTTTCTGGCTTAAGAATCGAAGACCTGATAAATGGAAAGATAAGCAGGATGTTCAGGTATCTGGTGAACTTAAAACAGAAAAGACAAAACTGGATGATCTGATAAAACAGATACAAGGGGGTGATTAAACTCCATGAGTTCTGAAAGATTGATATTATCTGATAAATACAAGGCATTCCTGAAATGTGATGCACCTGTAGAATTCTTGGAGGGTTAGCACCACAGCAGCCGGAAAGACAACAGTAGGATTGTTCAAGTTCATGTTGAAGGTCGCAGAATCCAAAAAGAAACTGCACATCCTGGCAGCAGATGATACAGGAGCAGCTGAGAAGAACATCATCCAGAAAGATCTTGGAATCCTGGATGATTTCGGCATCCTGGTAGAGTATAAAGGCAACGGATCAGGAGAATACAAGATGCCCCATCTTCTTTTCCATACATCAGGAGGGGATAAAATTATATTTGTTGTCGGCTATGGCAACAAAAGAAAATGGAAAGATGCTCTCGGAGGGCAGTATGGCTGTCTGTATATTGATGAGATCAACACAGCAGATATTGACTTTGTCCGCGAGGCTTCCATGCGCTGTGATTACCTCATGGCAACCCTAAACCCAGATGATCCAAGCCTGGATGTGTATAAAGAGTATATCAACTGCAGCCGTCCGCTTCCTGAATGGGAAGCAGATACACCGCAGGAAATTAAAGATGAATTAAAGGAAGAACCAAAGCCCGGCTGGGTCCACTGGTTCTTTTCTTTTGATGATAATGCCGGACTTCCGGAAGAAAAGAAAAAGCAGATCATCCAGAATACACCGAAAGGTACCAAGATATATAAGAACAAGATCGAAGGACTAAGGGGAAAAGCAACAGGTCTTGTGTTCAGCATCTTCCTGCGCCAGCAGCATGTCCGTACAAAGGAATGGGCAAAACAATTTGTACAAAGACTGGGAGAGCCCAAGAAACACGAAATTTTCATGTGGTTTTCGGCAGCAGTCGATACCTCATACTCCCAGAAATCCCCGGACACAATTGCTTTTTCCTATCTTGGGATTACGAACAAAGGAAAATGCATCGTCCTGGATGAAAAAGTTTACAGCAACGCAGAACTGGATACCCCACTGGCTCCTTCAGATACAGTAAAGAATTTGATTGATTTCCTTGAGCGCAACAAGAAGGAATGGGGACTTGCACGAAACGTATTCCTGGACAGTGCCGATCAGGCAACCATGCAGGAGTGGAACAAGTATAAGCGTAGAAACGGCTGCATTTATACCCTTAACGATGCATGGAAAAAGATGGATATCATTGACCGTATCAATGCCCAGCTTGGATGGATGGCATTTGATGACCAGACAGGCATTGAGCCGTGTTTTTATGTACTTGATACCTGCTCGACTTACATTCATGAGATGGAAACATACAGCTGGAGAGAAGATAAAGACAATACACCAGAAGATGGGCATGACCATATGGTTAACTCTGTGCAGTACGCATGGATCCCATACCAGAGCAAGATTTACAAGAGGTGATGATTATGAACTGGCTTCAGAATTTTATTGCACGGCTATTCCGGATAGAACCTGCAAGAGACAGGGTGATCACAATCAGAGAAGCTCATACCTTCCGAGAGAACGTGATCCAGAACAAGCTGTGGTATCAGGGAGATGGAGTGACCCTGGAACAGTACTTTAAAAAGACCGCAAAATGGGATGTGGAGAAAGCACGCTTCTGGGCAGCTACGGCACAGGGAAATGTAAGAAAGATACATAGCGGAATCGTTGGAACTGTCGTAGACAGATATAAAGACATTGTGCTGGCTGATCTGGACGCCGTTGGTTTTGGCGAGAATATGGGCATTCTGGAAGAAAGATGGAATGAAATCTTTGAGGGAAGTAAGCTGAACGAGGTGATTGGAGATGCTATCGTTGGAGCATTATCTTCCGGAGATGGAGCGTTTAAAATCACGGCGGATGAGTGTAGCCCTTACCCTATCGTAGAATTTTACGATGCTGAGGATGTGGAATATGTATATATCCATTCGACCCTGCGGGAAATCAAGTTCTACACAACCTACAGAAACAGGAACAAAGATTACAGGCTGCAGGAAACCTATGGATATGGCTATGTAAGATACAAGCTTTACGATGACGCCGGAAAAGAAGCTCCATTACAGTTTCTTCCGGAAACAGCCCATTTGATTGATTTTGGATTCGATGAAAGTCTGATTTTGGCGGTGCCGCTTAAAATCCTTACATCCACCAGATATAAGAACAGAGGAAAAGCGCTTTTTGAAGGAAAGACAGATGTGCTGGATGGACTGGATGAAACAATCAGTCAGTGGATGGACGCAATCAGAATGGGCAGGATCAAGCGGTACATTCCGCAAAACCTGATTCCAAGGGACGAAGAAACCGGGGAGCTGCTTCCGGCTAATCCATTTGACAATGACTTTATTGCCATTGGGGACGATATGGGAGAGAATGCCAGCCACCAGGTGGAAATCTCACAGCCCCAGATATCCTACGAAGCTTACGTAAACAGCTACGTCAATTTCCTTGATATGGTTCTGCAGGGAATCATATCACCATCCACACTGGGAATTGATCTGAAGAAAACAGATAATGCAGAATCACAGAGGGAGAAAGAGAAGGTTACCCTTCATGTGAGAGGAAAGATAGTAGACGCTTTGAACAGTGCACTGCCGGAACTGTTTAAGACAATCCTGCAGTGTGACGATATTATGAATGGGAATAATCCGGGAGAGTACGAGATATCCGTGAAGTTTGGAGAGTATGCATCCCCGGACTTCGGAACAACTGTGGAAACTGTAGGAAAAGCCAAACAGTACGGAGTTATGAGCCTTGAAACATCCGTGGATCAGCTGTACGGAGATACCTGGACAGATGAGGAAAAAGAAGCAGAAGTAGAACGTCTGAAACTGGAACAGGGAGTGCAGGATCTGGAGGAGCCGGGGCTTACTATGAAAGCGGGAGAATTTGAAACAGATCTGGAAGAAGGTGAGAATGATGAAGGTAAAAGTAGGACCACGGATCTACAGGACGAACAGAAAAGGGTACCAGGGGCTGCTTGAGACAGCCAAAGAACAGGTTCCTATGGGCGTATATGCTATTGAGAAGGAAGGCTATGCAGAACTTAGAAATGATATCTGCACCAGCAAAACAAAGCTGAAAGATACGATCCGAACCTTTAAGAACCAGGGCTTCCGGGTATATGCGAACGGGAGGTGAACTCCGTGCCAAAACTTAATACAGTTTACGATGTAGGAGCTGCCTTTGAAGCCATAGAGAATGAACTCATTGCTTCCATGATCCGCAATATGCGCCGGCACAAGCTGGAAGAGATTGATGAGGATAAGCAATGGACCATGTGGCAGGCATTGCAACTGAAAGCCTTAGAAAAGTACAAGAAGGACAACCAGAAAAAATATGGAAAACAGTTCAGGGATATCAATGATCAGATTAAAGCTCTGATATCCATATCCAGATCTGAGGGAGAGATGGCGCAGGAGATTGCAATTCTGGAAGCTATCAGAAATGGCTTTCCGGCCAAGCGTATTTCCAAGGGGGCAGCAGCTGAGTTCTTCAAGTTAAATGATCGGAAGCTGGACGCACTGATCAGCGCAACCATGGATGACATGGAGAAGGCAGAAACCGCCGTACTCCGAATGGCGAACGACCAGTACCGTAAAGTAATTTACAATGCGCAGGTATATGCGAACACTGGTGCCGGAACCTATGAAAAGGCTGTGGATATGGCTACAGAGGATTTTGTTAAAGTTGGATTAAACTGCGTGCAGTATGCAAACGGAGCCAGACATACATTGGCTGATTATGCTGACATGGCAATCAGGACAGCCAGTAAAAGGGCATACCTTCAGGGAGAGGGGCAGAAACGCCAGGAGTGGGGAATATCCACAGTGATTATGAATAAACGCGGGAATACTTGTCCAAAGTGCCTGCCCTTTGTGGGAAAGGTGCTGATTGATGATGTGTGGAGCAATGGTCCGAAGGACGGGAAATCTCCGGTTACTGGAATCAAATATCCACTCATGAGCAGTGCCATAGCTGCAGGCCTGTACCATCCGCGGTGCAAAGATAGCCACACCACCTACTTCGAAGGAATCAGCACCCCTCCGGAGAAAAGCAAATACACCAAGGCAGAACTGAATGAACTGGCACGGAAACAGGAGCGGGAAAGCAGGCAGCAGTACGCCGGAAGGCAGGGGAAGAAATTTGGCAGGCTTGCAGAATTCTCCCTGGATCCGGAGAACCAGAAAAAGTATGAGCAGAAGCAAAAAGAGTGGAAATCCGTTGCAAATGATGCGGACTCTGCTATAATGATATCAGGAGCCAGGATCACAGATATATTCAGCGAAGAAGCAGAAAACTTCGCTGAGATGTACTACAAAGAGATCAGGAGCTTTTCTACAGATGCGAAGAAAATTGCAAAGAATCTTGGAAAAGAAGAATCTGATATAGAGAAGATAAAAGCTTATCTGTTTGAAGAAGAATCCTTGTTTGACCCGGATTTGAAGACATACCGTAGATTTGACCCTGATTGCGCCATAGCCCAGAGCTGGCAGCGGCTCATGATCGGGAAAGATATTAAGCCACATGACCGTACCCTGATAGAGCATGAACTTCTTGAGATGAAAATAAAGAGAGAAAACCCTGATATGGAGCACTGGAAAGCACATGAGCTGGCCACTGAAAAATATGATTACCCGAAGGAGGCGTTAGAGTATTATGGTAATCTTGAAAAACATAAAAAAGACAAATAATATGATTTCCGCCGACTATTACCCAGAGGGGAAAGAACCCAAAGGCTTTATGAGAATTGAGGATGGAAAAGTTACAGAGCATGAAAATGTAAGCTCTTTCGCAGCACCGCATGTTCGGAATGAACTGAGGCGCCTGGTAAAAATGGAGAACCCGCCAACAGAAAAAACAGTATTATGGTACTAGATGCCACCAGTTAAAAATGACTGGTGGCATTTTTACGCCCAAAATTAAGAATTGCGCCCGCGCAACTAGGAGGTAAAGACAATGAAAACTGTAGTGATTGAAGGCAAGGACCTACTGTTCACCCTGCTTAAACTTGCATTTTATATCTGGATAGAGGTGTGGAATGTGAGAATTTTACTGGTAGCAGCTAAGATGGTGATTGCAGAAGGAGGACATTCAACTTACTTGGCAGTAATTTTAGTTTCAGCTTATGGAATTTATTCTGCATACAGAGGCTTAAAGAAGATAGTTACCAAAACTATAAGGAGGTGGTTATTTGAAGGTGATAGTGCAGCATAATTTCCGCGACAAGGAAAATGACCTGGTTCTTCGGACTGTAGGGGAAGAACTGGAAGTGCCCCGGAAAAGAGCGGAGCAGCTTGTAAATCTGCAGCTGGTGAAGATCGTCAAAAATCAGAAAGGCGGTGATCCGAAATCTCCCAATGAAGCCGAGGGTTAGAAGCTTCTTTTGCCCGAAGGCGTAAAACTACACGGAGACACCGGGTAATCAACTGTTTTGTGAGACACACGTAAAACTGTAAGCGCAGACAGCGCATAAAAAACTGTAAAGGAGAATGACAACATGTATAAAAGATTTAAATGCAAGATTCCTATGAATATTCAGAAGTTTGCAGATCCAACACCAGGCGGAGAAGGAGGCGGAGCTGATCCAGCGCCAGGGACAGGGCAGACACCACAGTTTGACTATGAGAAACTGGCTGGATTAATTGCCGGAAAACAGTCTGTAACAGAGGAATCTGTTCTGAAAGGATATTTCAAACAGCAGGGCTTATCCAAAGAACAGATGGATCAGGCAATTGCAGCATTCAAACAGCAGCAGGCAGCTAAACAGCCAGATATTGAAGGACTGCAGAAACAGATTTCAGATGGAAATGCAGCATTAGAAGCAGCAAAAAAAGCGGCACTTCAGGCACAGGTGGAGTCGGCAGCTACAATGACAGCCGCATCCCTCGGCTTGGATGCAAAAACAATTCCATACATTCTGAGAATGGCAGATTTCAGCCAGGTAGCGGGAGAAGATGGAAAAATCAATGAAGAAACACTGAAAAATGCAGTAAACAAAGTATTGGAAGATGTTCCTGCATTGAAACCGCAGGCACAGCCGCAGAGCGGCTTTCACTTCGGGGCTCCTGGAGGGGGAGGACAGCAGAATGGGCAGGATGATCAGCTTGCTGCAATCTTCGGAAACAAAAAGTAAAAGAAAAGAGGAAAAACTATGGCAGTGTATGATTATGCAGAATTATTTACCAGACAGCTGGCGCAGAAGTATGAGAGAGAAATGGTATCTTACGACCTGACTCTTTCCAACCAGGGAATTAAATTTCTGAATGCACAGACAATCAAAATTCCAAGATTAACTGTGTCCGGTTACAAAGATCATAACAGAGGTTCTATTGGCTTCAATACTGGTTCTGTATCAAACGACTGGGAGCCAAAGAAACTGCAGCATGACAGAGATATTGAAATCCCTGTCGATCCAATGGATGTGGATGAAACAAATCTGGTTGTAGAGATGGCAAATATCCAGAATGTCTTTGAAGAAGAGCAGGCCATTCCGGAAAAGGATTCTTACAGATTCTCTAAGCTCTTGACAGAAGCTACTGCTTATGCATCCGATGGAGCTGTGGTGGATGAAACGGTATTAACAAAAGCCAATATCCTGGAATGGTTCGATGAACAGATGGCCTATATGGATGATAAATCCGTACCGCAGGATGGACGCATTTTATACCTTACTTCTACAATGCAGAAACTGCTTAAGGAGGCAGATGGGATTACAAGAACCATGTCTGTAGGAACTGCTGGTGTTATTAACAGAAAAGTCCACAGCATTGATGATGTTACAATGAAATCAGTGCCTTCAGGACGTTTTAAAACAAAGTATAACTTCACAGATGGCTGTGTATCAGCTGCTGATGCAAAACAGATGAACATGATCCTGGTACATCCATCCTGTGTTATCTCCCGTGATAAATATGCCTACATGAAAGTATTTACCCCGGGAACAGATTCCAGAACCGCAGATAAATACATTTATCAAAACCGATATTACACAGATACCTTCCTGATCCAGCGTAAGGCCTGTGGCATTGTGGTCAATAAGGAGGCGGCTAAATGAGAGCTGAAAGAGGAAACAAAGAATATGTAATTGACGAAACTATGGTATCTGATTACCAGAACCAGGGCTATGATATTTATGACGATGATGGAAAAATCGTTGCGTATGGCAAAGGAAAAACAGTATCGTATGAAGAATATATGGCATTGAAAGCTGAAAACCAGGAACTGAAACAGAAGATCCAGGAATTACAGAAAGCCGAGGAGGTAAAGGAGACACCAAAGAAGAAAGCAGGTGCCTGATATGAGCTATGAACCATATGCAAGCCCTGGATATTACCAGGGAAAGTATGAAGGCATACGGATCGAGGATGATAATCTAAAGAAAGCTCTGGTACAGGCGTCTCGCCATGTAGATTCCCTGACCTACAACCGGATTGTAGGCCGGGGATTTTCTAATCTTACACAGTTTCAGCAGGACATCATTAAGGATGTTGTCTGCCAGCAGGCAGATTTTGAAACAGAGAATGCGGATGAGATCAATTCAGTACTCTCAAGCTACAGCATCAACGGCGTTTCCGCCCAGTTCGGCAGCAGCTGGAATGTATTCACAGATAAAGGCGTGGCAATGAAAAGAGATCTCTACGCCTTGCTGTGTCAGACAGGGCTGTGCTGCAGATTAGCGAGGTGAGTCATGAAATACCCATGTTTAGTACCCAAAAGGCTTTGCAGGACGGATATCAGTTTAGTGATGGAGCAGGAAGGACGGGATAAATACGGGGAGCCTCTTCCGTGTTTTGAATATTCCGGAAAATGCAATTACCAGGATAAAGCAAAGACGATCTTTACAGCTGAAAAGAAAATGGTTCAGATTACCGGATCCGCATTACTGCCGGGAGATATCTGCCCGGAGCTTCCGGTAATATCAGGCGGTACAGCAACCGTGTTCGGTGTCAGGAGAAAGATCCAAGAAGCCAGGAAAGCCAGAAATCCGGACGGTACCGTAAATTACACGGAGGTGTTTCTGATATGATCAGGGTCAATTCAACCGTCAAACTTAACTTTCCGAAGATCAATCAGCTGACCCAGGCACAGGTGGCAGCCCTGGAACAGACTGCAGAAGATTTACATACAGAAGTTGTGCAGGCACAGGTGTTTCCAAGAGATACCGGTGCTTTGCAGAATGAGAGCACTTTCGTAGACACATCCGAGAGCAATCGCGGAAAAGTAAGCATCATATCCAGTACTCCATATGCAAGGCGGTTGTATTTTCATCCGGAATTTCATTTTAAGAAGGATGAGAACCCGAATGCAAAAGGCAAATGGTATGAAGACTGGCTTCCAGGTGGAAAAAATGCTGATCTTGCAGTGAAATCCTTCAAAGAAAACTACAGGAGGCTGACCGGTTTATGACGTTATCAGATATCAGAGATTATATTGAGACGCTCACACAAGGCGCTGTGTATGTGGGGCCAATTCCGGATAAACCGGAAAAAATGGTTGGGGTTTATAACAGTAAACACCAGCATGAATATAAGGTGGCAATCGGCGGCCCCCAGCTGGAGTCCTACGGCACGAAATACGTCACTTTACTGGTGCACTGGAATAAATCCCAGCGCGAGACTGAAAAAGCCGGAAAAGCCTTGTTTGAAGCTGTCAGAGCCACCAGAAATGCAACTGTAAACGATGAAACTATTAAATTTATCCTGCCAGTCTATGATCTTCAGGATATAGGTGTAGATGATTCCGGTATCTACGAGATGGTTATAGAACTGGCTGTGATTTTTGAAAAGAAAGGAAATAAGGATGAAGAATAAAATTGTGATGAACCTTCAGCTGTTCGGAGCTACCAAAAGTGGCGTATATCCATGCTATGAGAACCAGTTCCAGATAGACACAGCATCAGGCGGCACTGCTTCACTGAAAAATATTGCAGACTGTGTAACCTTTTCCGTATCTTTTGACAATGGAGTGGAAGAGTGGAACTCATTTGATGGAGAAGGCTGGGTCAGCCGTTTAATGACATCCAAGAGCGTAACAATTTCCGTAACTGCCAAACGTAATGTGGGAGATGCTGGAAATGATTTTGTTGCAGGACTGGCATGGAAGAACGGAAGAAATGCGGAAGCTGATACGCAGTGGACTTTCCCGGATGGTACTGTTGTGAAGTTTACAAAATCAGTTATCAATGTGAAGAATGTTGGATCCGGAGATTCCACAGCTGTAGCACCTCTTGAATTTGATATCATGAGCAATGGAAAACCGGAGATTACACCAGCTGCGTAGTAACTGCAGATTTTTGCAAGAAAAAGGAGAAAACAAATGGCAAAATGTATTGATATTACAGATAAATTAAGCTTTGATAAAAATCCTGTCCTGATTATCAAGGGCAGAAAATTCGTGGTAAATGCAGATGCGGGCACTATGCTTGAGATCATGGGACTGTTCAAAGAAGGTTCTTCTGATACAGAATCAACTATTGCGGCATATGAAAAGCTGTTCAGCGAAAAAGACCGTAATGAGATTAAAAAAATGCGCCTGCCTTTCAAAGATCTTATGATCGTTATCCAGACCGCAATGGAACTGATCCAGGGAGAAGAAGACCAGGGAGAGCAGTGACCCGTACTATGATCTGATAGATGATTTCAATCTGATCGTATCATCGTTTCAGTCACAGTACGGGTTACGTCTTTCTAAGGAAATTCCTGCAGGGATGCCCTGGGACGAGTTTTCAGACCTTCTGTCCGGAATCGGCCCGGATACAGCCCTTGGCAGGATTGTAGCAATCCGAGCAGAAGAGGATGAAGAGATTTTGAAGCATTTCACCCCGGAACAGCGCCGGATCCGCCGCGAATGGAGAAATAAACAGACAATGAAGGTTTCAGAGGAAGACAGAGATAAATTCCTGGAAGCTATGAAACAGAAATTTATTGATATGGCGGGAGGTGCGAATGGATAAAAACAAGGTAAAATGCCCCTTCTGCGGACACGAACAGAAAGTACAGTACACCCCGGATGCAAAATGCCGGGGTGTTTTCATCCGGTGTCAGGGGCGCCATTGTAAAAAAGAATTTGAAATAAAGATTAACCAGGACAAGTAGTGCCATGTGTCGATGTCCTCGTGACAGAGGCAGGTGGCATATATGGTAACAAGTTTCGGTGGAATTTCATTTGATTTATCATTTGATGGTAGCAAAATGCTTGCAAGCATCAATGATGCTTGCAAAAAAGTAAAAGATAGATTTAATCAGAGTTTTTCACAGGCTGCAAAGAAATCAACAGAAGCGATCAAAACTGGGAACACGGAAATTGATAAAATTCTCAGCCAAGCGGCGCGTTCTGCTAAGTCTAAGGCTGCAGCTATTGCATCTGTTTATAAAAAAGAAGGTGAGTCTGCCAGTGAGGCGTTTCGAAAAGCTTGGCTCTTAATTGAAAGAGATAGCGAAAGCGGTTCGGGAGAAGTAAAGAAACACATAAAAGGAATTGGAAGCCAATTCAAAAAAACATCTTCTGAAATTGAGGATGATGCTTCATCATTAAAGACCCGGGTGAGTGGAATAGGAACGCTCACAAGAAAACTAGGGAGTTTGTTAGTTGGTGCATTTGCAGTTAAGAAGCTGACTGACTTCGGAAAGTCATGTCTGGAGCTTGGCTCAGACCTTGCAGAGGTTCAGAATGTTGTAGACGTTACATTCCCGAACATGACCGCACAGGTTGATAAATTTGCAAAGAGCGCCGCACAAAGTTTCGGACTTTCCGAAACCATGGCGAAACGGTTCACAGGAACTTTTGGCGCCATGGCAAAAGCCTTTGGTTTCTCTGAAAGCCAGGCATATGAGATGGGTTCCAGCCTTACTAAGCTGGCTGGAGATGTGGCTTCCTTCTACAACATTTCCCAGGATGAGGCTTACACAAAGCTCAAATCTGTTTTCACAGGTGAAACGGAATCCTTAAAAGACTTGGGCGTGGTCACGACTCAGACCGCCCTCGACAGCTACGCTCTGGCGAATGGCTTCGGTAAAACAACGGCGAAGATGTCAGAAGCAGAAAAGGTAGCTTTAAGATATTCTTTCGTACAAAACCAGCTGGCAGCAGCCCAGGGGGATTTTGCAAGGACCTCAGGCTCCTGGGCAAACCAGGTAAGGATCCTTACTCTGCAGTTTGATTCCTTGAAGGCTACAATTGGCCAGGGACTGATAAATCTCTTTACTCCGGTTATCAGAGTGATCAACACAGTAATCGGAAAACTAATTACTTTGGCAAACGCCTTTAAATCGTTTACAGAGCTGATCACTGGTCAGAAATCAAGCAGCAGTGCTTCCGGGCAGATTTCAGCCATTGGAAGTGCGGCAGCTGGCGCAAGCACCGGAATGGACAATGCGGCCACATCTGCAGATAATCTTTCCAGTGCCAATAATGGCGTTGCCAAATCCGCCCAGAAAGCAGCTGAGAAAATGCGCACCCTCATGGGCTTCGACCAGATTAATAAGCTGGACAGCCAGACGGACAGTGCTAGCTCCACACCTTCTTCCGGAACCGGAAGCGGAACAGGAACTGGGGGAGCAGGTGGAGCTGGAATTGATTTTGGCAGCCTTGCCCAGGGGGAAACTGT
>OGCN01001535.1_pt1 | contig 29515 bp, 27 predicted proteins | sample 1570181 | NCBI WGS metagenome assembly OGCN01 (sample SAMEA4370584, study PRJEB24528) | human gut metagenome | reverse complement strand
GAGGATGCTGGTAGCGAAGCAGGCGGCCTGCATGATGAGATCGATTTCGTAATTCTCGTTAGATAATGCGGAGATCAATATCGGCAGCAGGAACGACATCGCAAGGCTGACGGTGCCGATGATGCCGCTGGCGCTTCCTGCGAAACGACTTCCGATTCCCCTCATCATGGCGGGCATAGCTTGAAGGATTGGCCCTGTCATGGCTGAAAGAAAGCCACTTGCTGCCAGAGTGAAGTGTAGGGAAGCATTGCCTTCGACATACCAAACGGAGAGCATTGCTGCGCTTGCGACAATATTAATAATCATCAGATAGGGCTTAAAGCTTTTAAGATGTGCGCACAGTGCAGGTCCCGCGATACATCCGAAAATGCTTGCAATGGTTACCGAGGCTGCCATGTTCCCTGCAGCGAATCCGCTCATTCCTTTGCCTGATTCAAGCGCTTGGGGAAGCAGTCCAGCGAAAGCTGTGCTGGATGAGAGGGTGAATCCGACAGCGAGAGCAATAAGCCAGACATTGGTGTTTTTTGCTGCCACGAGAAACGTGTTGAGCGCTGGCTTTTCGCTCGGGGGATTCACGCCGTTTGGAAGGTTCTTATCGACGATAACCCAAAGTGCCGTCACGGCTACGAGGGCGATTTCTGCGATGACGTATGCTTGGCGGACCGAGTCGTACAGTTCCCCCACTGCTTGTGAGGCGACGATTCCCAGACAGGATACTGCATAGTAGACGCCAACAGCTGTGTCTGTCTTGCTTCCAAACCAAAGGGCGATGGTCTTAACGACGTTTGTCGATAATGCCGCCATTCCGATGCCTATAAGGAAGAGCGAAGCCAATTGAAGGGGGTAACTGTAAAGGGTGATTATCCTGAGCAACCCCCCTATGCAAGCAATCGCAAAACTCGTTGCGACAACTCGTTTGGAACCGAATTTATCTCCGGCGAGTCCAAAGGGGATTCCGAAAAAGACTGCCGCAAGCATGGGAACGAGAAACATGGTGGAAAAACCAACGGAGTTGATTTCCAGCATCGGCATGATATCGAGGGCCAGGGCGGATGCCTGATATTGGATGAAGTTGCCCGTAAAAGCGAGGCAGCATACCGAAAGCAGAATTGCAAAACGCCGCAATGGCATGTCGACGTCCTCTCGTTCGATTTCCTTCACTGCCCATGCTCACTGATGTGGGGATATGGCGATGGGCAGCGAAGGAAGATAAATTGTCGGAAGGCGATGCGGGAGGAGGGGGCCTTCCGATTGGTTGCAGTCTGCCGAGGCGGGTTCGGCAGGGGAAATTATTCGGATTGCTTGCTTTGCTGCAGCTTAGCTTTGATTCCGGTTTCGGGCAACAGGGCGATTGGCACTACGCTCAGGAGGAACAGGACAGACTCGACACAAAGGTTCATCGTCCAATTGTCACCAGTGATCGTCGAGACGATAACGGGAATGAAATACGAGCACAAAAGGCCGACGGTGCCGATGATGCCGCCAGCTGAACCGGCATACTTCACACCGATTTCCGGCAAATCGGGGGTCATCGCTTGGATGATAGGGCCGGAGAGGGCGGTCATGAAGCCGTTGACGACGAGTACGACCCACATGATGGCTCCCAGGGGAAGGAACCAGTTCACAATCATGACCGCTGCAGCGACGATGGTGGTGAGGATGAGGAAGGGCTTGTTCTTGCCTAGCTTCAGTACGACGGCGGGGCCGGCGAAGCAGGCGAAGAAGCTGCCAACGGTGATGATTGCCGCCATCGATCCAGCGACCGAGGTTTCGACGCCGCGTGCGAGCTCAAGCGCGGAGGGGAGGATTGAGCAGTAAGCGGTGGTAGAAGCGAGGGTCAGGCCATAGGCGAGCGCGATAAACCAAACGTTGCGCGATTTGATTGCAATCTTGAGGTACTTGATGACGGGCTCGGGCTCAGGAAGGCTTTCGCCTTTGGGGACATTGCTCATAAAGAGAATCCACAAGAGCGCGGTGACGGCAAGGGCAACCGCTGCAACTAGGTACGAGATCCCGAGAGTCGGGAACATCGTGCTGAATGCCTGGGCGACGACGATGGCGACGCACGATGCTGCATAAAAGAAGCCCATTGCGAGAGAGGTCTGCTGCTTGAACCAGGTTCCCAGTACCTTCGCGAGGTTGGCGTTGAGGCAAGCGATTCCGCAACCAATCAAGAACATGGCAACCAACTGGGCGGCGAAGTTCGCAATCATGAAGAAGCGAATGAAACCGCCGATGACAGACAAAATAAGTCCGACGGAGACCACAATCTTTACGCCGTAACGGTCGGCAAGCGAACCTGCGGGTATGCTCAGAAACACTGCGGTTAGCATGGGCATCAGCATAAGATTCGTAAGCCCCGCGACATCGATGCCAAGGGTGTCCATAACGACGACGCCCCATGCTGAAACCTGGTATTGCATGAAGTTTGCCATGAAGCAAATAAGGCATACGGTGAGCAGCACAACCCATCGATAACCCGATAGTTTCATTTCCTTATCCATGGTGTTTTCCTTTTTCTCTCGAATCACTAGTCGTTCAGCAGAACGCTATACATGGGGCGGAACACGGCGTCGTCTTTCGCGCGCATGTCATGTTTGACAATCCACCCATTCTCGTCGATGACCATATGAGCGCGATCTTCTGCGGTGTAGACAGGCCATTCCTCCACTCCCTCGACAGAAGGCTTGCCGGTTTTGGCGAAGTTATACCAGCACGTATTCATCTGCTCGGCGAGATGCGCCGGGGGGTTCGGACCGGTGAACATGAGGCCGTTCGGGGTGTTGAGATTCTTCATGACGAAGGGAACCTCGATGGCGTGGCATGCCCCCATTCCCTCGATACGCGACTTGTAGCGGAATAGGTAGTTGTACACGGGTTTGTATTCGGACTGCTCTTCGGCCATAAGGTCTGCGCCGACGAAGAAGCCCGTGACATTCATGAAGTCGGTGTAGTATTCCCCGAAATCTCTTTCGGGGTAAGCTTCGCGATACTTCTCCTCCCAATCGATTGTGTCGATTTGATCGTCGAAATGAATGGGGAATTGGCCATGCCAGAAGCTCGGCAAATCCTCGAAATAGAATTTGAAGTAAGTGAACTCGTCTTCTGTACAACCGATCATGATATCGATGTTTTTCGCGGCGCCTTCCTTCCAGACCTTCATCGGCTTGAGGGGAAGGAACGACCCATCGCAGGTTGGCGAGAAGATGAGGGATACCTCGTAGGTGTGCCTATCGCACCAAACCTGCATTCCAGCAAGGAGCTCGTCGGAAGTTTTCGCCAAAAGCTGTTGCGCGGTTTCGCATTTCATGATCTCGGCGAATTCCTTCGTGAACGCTTCGCCGCGTTCCTTGGTTTTGTAAAGCTGTATGGGGCCGGATTCAAGGATGGCGCGCTGGAAGAGCGTGTTCGCCTGGGGAAGGATAGCGAGAAGGGCTTGACTAGACGATCCTGCCGATTCGCCGAACAGCGTGATGCAGTCCGGATTTCCTCCGAAGGCGGCGATGTTCTCCTTAATCCACTCGAGAGCCTTGATTTGGTCGAGAATCGCGAGGTAGCCGGACTCCTTATACTCTTCGCCACCGGGTAGGCAGTCGAGTGCAATCGAGGCGAACACGTTAAGACGGTAGTTGATGGAGACGATCACCACGTCTTTGCTTTGGGCGAAATGCTCGCCGTTGTAAAGGGGATCGGCGGATCCGCCGGAAAAGTAGGCACCTCCGTGAATGTAAACCATGACGGGGAGGTTGGTTTTCCCAGCCCCATTGACCCAAATATTGAGGGAGAGGCAATCTTCGCCCTGCTCGTGCAGGGAGGCTGGTTCAACCTCGTCTTTGAACTGGCATGCCGAGTGACCGAACGAGTCGCAAATCCGATGCTCGTCCGAGTCCTCCAACCTGACAGGAGCTTTCCAGCGTAGCTCGCCAGTAGGTTGCTTTGCATAGGGGATTCCCAAGAAGGCTTCGACTCCGCTTTCGAGGGTGACGCTCTGCATCACTCCCGTTCTGGTTTCTGCCTGCATAATTACTTCCATTCCTTTCGAATCATGAATGCGCACAATGTTTTCTTTGGCTCGCCACAGGGAATGGTAAAGTCTTGAGGGATTCCAATGTCAAGCGATTAATAATGTGAAAACGAGTCATTTTATGAGGCCCAATTCCTTCAAATGGCATCAAATAGCTTGAATTGGCTTTGGAGTCGGTCTAAGGTTTATAGTGTTGCGGGTAGCGAATCCTTCGAGCGACGGGGTCGGCGATGAACGAGAAGTTGCCACTGAATATTAAGCAGACCGCCCAACTCTACGGCGTTAGTTCCGACACGCTAAGGTATTACGAGAGCGTTGGACTGATAACGCCCAGGAGGGAGCGGAACTCCTATCGCGTATATGGCGAAGTTGAGTTCGCTCGCCTCAATATCGTTATGTCGATGCTCGAAATGAATTTCACCTTGAGCGACATACGCGACTATCTTTCGTCGCACGGCCTCGAAAAGACCATCGAACTCTTTAACAAGGAGATGGATCGAATCGATGAAACAATAAGTAAACTTTTGTTAAGACGTCGAAAAATCGAGCAGTGCCTGAGAAGTACGACCGATGCCGTCCTTGCGAGTAGCGACAGCGAGCCGAGGCTGAGACATAGGGGCGCTCGCCATTACATCGTTATCAGCGAGGATTCGGACATAGACGCCGATCCACTGCCGTACTACGCAATCAAGAAAGCTCACGAACTGGGAATAAATATAGACTCGCTTCATAGCATCCCGTGTTTCGTCATGGACTATACTCGCCTACGGTATGACGATTGCTTTGTTCCCGAAAAAGCACTGTTGGCTATTGAGAAGGCTGAGTATCATGATGCCCTTGTTCTTCCCGAGGGCACGTATCTTTGTCGCACGGTGAGAGGCCCGGCTCAACTGACACCAGCTGCTTTTGAAGAAATGAGTGCTTTCATGCAAAGTCACTCGCTTGCCCCTCGCGGCAAATTATTGGAGTTTTGGCACGTGAGCGAATACGTTTCAGATGATGATTCGGAATACCTGCATACGCTTGAAATAATGGTTGAACAGCAACAATAGCGTCGATGAGCGTTGCCTGCCTTTGGTTTTGCGGGTTTTGCGCCGCTTGCGGGGTTTTCGACAACGGCGCGACTGAGCAGGTGTTCGGTCACATCAAAGACGAGCTCTTCCGGGGAAGGACGTGGCCCGACTTTGAGTCCTTCAAGGCGGACCTCGACGCCTATATCATCCATTGGAACACGAGGAGGCGCCGGGTTAAACTGAAGGGACTGACCCTGGAGGAGTTCCGGAGCCAGTCCCTGGTGGCGTAGTCTTTATTTGAGCCGTCCAAGTATTGGGGTGCAGCTCACTGGACGTTCTGCCCCCTCTTTTTTGGGAATCGCTTTCGTTATTTCTTCCTGTTGGAGATGCGAGTGGCCGCGCCGCTTGCGACCGCACTCGCCGCGCCTGCAGGTGCCGCAGTGGCTGTCGCGGGGGCAGTCGCTGTCACGGGAGTCGCAGGCTCAGCGACCGCGACCGCCTCGCGCTTCTCCACCTCGCGCTCGCGATACCCGAGCCGCTTACCGAAAGCGGAATCGTTTCGACCTGCACGTTCGATGGAGACACGTATTGCTATGACTGCCTTTGCAACTACCGCAACCAAACCAAACAACATAAGCTTTCTCTAGGATGAGCGAAGGAAAATCTAAGGTCTCTGTTCTAACTTGCTAAGGGAGGGCTTTGCGGAGTTTCCTCTATCCTACCCTCCCTTGAAATATAATGTCCATGCGATCATTAGCTACTTCTCGCAGTTTGCCGTGACCCACCGTGACCCACGAAAACGACTCGAATGACCCGAAAAGCCGTGACCCAGATTTGACCCCATGGATTCGCGGCAATTTTTGAGACTGGATGCAAATGGGACGTACTGGAACAAACTGCGGCAAACTGGAACAAACTGGAGATAGTTTTTAACTATTGAGTGGGAATAGGCGAAAGCGGCTTGCACGGAGGAGTTTGCCTAGTTCAGGGATTTGCGCGTCCGCGAAACGTAAGCCAAAAGCATCATCAGGGGGACATCACGAGAAACCGATCTTCGCAATTCCAAAGCATGATGCTAGATGGGTTTTAAAGGAGCAACCTCTCTCTGTTTCATCTAAAAGCTTTTGGGCGTTGGCATTGCTCCCTATTCATGCACATTATATAATTGCAACATTGTATATCGTCCGGACAGAATCCGTTGATGCGTCCTTTGCACGGCTAGGAGGCCTCATGAAGTATTCGACGCGCCTGAGCGATGCTATGCACATACTCGTCCTAGTGGACCAGTCTGCCGATGCCCCTATGTCTAGCAAGCAAATCGCAGAGAGCATCCACACCAACCCTTCATACGTTCGCACGCTCATGGCTAAGCTCAAGGCATCTGGCATCATATCGAATTCGCGGGGCAGCGCGAATGCCGCTCTTGCCAAGCCTGCCGACCAGATCACGTTGTGCGATGTGTATCGTTGCGTCGAAGGGGCCAAGCCCCTCCTTCATCTGGATACTCACGTGAGCCATGAATGCAACTACGGGGTGTTCATCCAGCTTGCCGTTCAAGATGCCTACGACAAAGTCCAAGCAACCGCAGAGCGCGAGATGGGGAAAATCACTCTAGCCTCAGTAGTGCGGCGATTCAAATCCTTGGCGAAGGATTCCGTTGCCAAGGAAGGGTCGATGGAGGCTGCTGTCCGTATGGCCGTGTCAGAGCTTTCGGGAGATGGCAGAAAGTGAGGCGGCAATCAAGGGAGAAATGAGCGCGAGGCGTGCGCCGCGCTTCTATCGTTGAAGCCCTTAAGTTGTCGCGACCATAAGAACTACATTCTTTAGCATTAAGGTTTATTCAAAACTTGCAATTGGTATACTTGCATGTTAGACTACATGCAAAATTTCTAGGTGCAACTTGAAGAATAGATGGACTGAAAGATGGAGAACAAGCAAACAGGCAATGCTCGGCTCCTGCTCGACCGCATCAAGGAAGCCGACGCCATACTCGTGGGTGCCGCATCAGGTATGTCGGCTGCTGCTGGGCATCGCTTCTACTACGAGGAGGACGACACATTCAGAAGGGTGTTCGGGAAATTCGCCGACAAATACGGCTACCACAACAGCTTCGATGGCTATTACTACCCGTATCGAACCCCAGAGGAGCGATGGGCATTCATAGCCACACTGGCCAAGCACATCTACGATGCGGGCGAAGGAAAGCCCTACCACGACCTGGCAAGGCTCATGGAAGGCAAGAGATTCCACGTGCTCACCACCAATCAGGACACCCTCTTCGAGCGGGTGTTTCCGGCGGATAAGATAAGCGCTATACAGGGAGACTGGCGCTACTTCCAATGCAGGCGCCGCTGCCATGATGAGCTGTACTACAACAAGGACATGGTCGATAATATGTACGCCGCCATAGACGGGACCACCATCCCGTCAGCCCTCGTGCCGCACTGCCCTGAGTGCGGGGGCGAGATGGAGCCTTGGGTGCGCGGATTCGACTGCCTCGAAGGCGGGAGTATGGAAAGATTAACCGCTTCCTTGAAGACAACAAGGACAAGAAGATCCTCTTCTTAGAGCTCGGTGTCGGTCGCATGACGCCCATGTTCATCCAGGAACCCTTCTGGAACCTGACCTATTCGCTGCCCAAGGCCTTCTACATCAACGTCAATCCGAAGGATGCATGCATGCCGCGCGAGCTTGAGGGGAAAGGCGTGCTCATCCCAGAGGATATCGCATTGTTGCTGGCAGATGCCGCGGATCTGAAGAGCGCAGAGGCGTAGATGTGCCCTGATACTGATCGCGCACAGCGGCTCAGAGAACTCTGCTCACGTATAGAATCGGCAGATGCGATTCTCATCGGAGGGGGATCTGGGCTATCGAGTGCATGCGGATATGATCATTACCACTGGTCCCCGTGGTTTGAGGAGTGCCTCGCGCCCTTTAAGAAAAAATATGGATTCGGGTCGCCCTTCGCTGGCTTCTATTACCTTTTCTCGGACTACGAAAGCCAGTGGGCATATTATGCAGCCTACATGAAGGCGTTGCGTGATGCTCCGACGGGCCACTCTTATGAACAATTGTACGACCTCGTGAGCGGCAAGCCCACTTTCGTCATCACCACTAATGTGGATGGGCAGTTTCAACGCGTGTTCGACGAGCGCGATGTGTATGCGTTCCAGGGGGATTTCGGCTTCATGCAGTGCAGCCAGCCTTGCCACGACGCTCTTTATTCAACGAATGCTGCAATCGATGCCATGGTCGAGACAACGGATCAAGACTTGCGCATCCCCTCCGATCTCGTCCCTCGTTGCGAGCTCTGCGGACGCGTGATGGTGCCGTGGGTGCGCGATGACACCTTCCTCGAAGGCGAGGCTTGGCAAGCGCAAGCGACTCGCTACCAGGAGTTCCTCGATCGGCAGATCGCTCGGGATTCGCAGCTGCTGCTCTTGGAGCTTGGGGTCGGCGAGATGACGCCGGGTGTCATCAAGATGCCGTTCTGGGCACTTGCCCAGCGGCTTTCGAATGCCTTCTACGCGAATGTCAATATGGCGCCAACGAAGGAGCCGTTACAGCTTGAAGATAAGGCCCTTCATATAAGAGCGGACATAAAAGACGCGCTCGATGCGCTCATCGAGCTCAAGGAATCGGACGGAGAACCGTAATGAATATTGACGAGTCATGCGAGCGAGCAGCTCGCGAAATATCGGATGCACAGGCCGTCATCATAGGGGCGAGCAATGGGCTTTCCATATCGGAGGGCTTCAATGTGTTCGCTGACAACAAGTGGTTCCGTGAGGGCTTCGGTGACTTCAGATCGCGCTATGGCATAAGAAGCGTGATCGAGGCTGCGTCGTTCCCCTTCCCCTCGGATGAGGCGTACTGGGGGTTCTGGAGCAGGCTCATCAATATGAAGACGTTCGGCGAGCCTTTGAGTCAAGCCCTGCGCTCTCTCTCGTCCATCGTCGGAGAGAGGCCTTGCTTCATCGTCACCACCAATGCAGAGGGCCATTTCCAGCAAGCAGGCTTCGAAGACTCGCGCGTGTTCGAGATGGAGGGAGGCTTCCGCGAACTCGCGTGCAACGCGAGATGTGGCGCGGCTCCCGTTCCAAGCGAGATCGCCATCAAAGAGATGGCGGCACATGAGCTAGATGGTCGCGTGCCGCCGGAAAATCACCCAAGATGCGAGAAGTGCGGCGCGCCCATGCGCGTGAACTCCGCTGCCGACAACAGCTTCTTCCAAACGCCCGAGTGGACGGGCAAGCTCGACTCATTCAAGCGCTTCCTTCGGGATTATGCGGAGAGCAACGTTGCGATTCTAGAACTCGGTGTTGGCATGCGAAATCCGCTTGTCTCAGGAGCGCTTGCCGAGGCGAAGCGAGCGCTTGCGCACCCGTCGGTCGTCGTTGTCAACAAGGGCTGCGGAGCAGGGTTGCTTCCAGACGGAATCATCTGCATCGATGACGATATCACGCACGCGCTCAAGATGATAGAAAAGGACATGGGACGATGAGCGAGCCCCAATCTTTTAATGATCCCGGCGTGATCAAGTCCGCATTGGGCCGCATCTACGATGATGTGGCCAAGACCATCGACTCGTATCTGGGAAACGAGCATTTCCATTCGAGCATTCACGGTGCCGAGCATAGCAAGCGCGTGTTGCTATTCGCGTTGCTGATAGCCGACCAGATGGGTCTTTCGGACACCGACAAAGAAGTCCTTGCGACCGCAACAACTTTTCATGACACCCAGCGATACGACGATTGGCTTGACACGGGACATGGCGCGCGAGCTGCAGATGCCTACCTGAGCACCTTAACGAGCGCATCCAAGCAGGACCTGCTTGTGGCGTCCATCATTCGCTATCACGACCTAGACGATTCTATTGGCGAGCATGATATCGGAATGGAATTCGGAGATCACGGCGTTCTTCTCTTTCGTATATTCAAGGATGCCGATGGACTCGATCGATTCCGGCTAGGTGAGGATGCCCTTAAGGATCGTTTTTTGCGTACGAATGAGGCGAAAGAACTTATCGGGCTCTCGCGAGCTATGAATCGTGCGGCCAAAGTATTAGATGACGAAAGGAAAGCGCTCGTCATTGTCGACGTACAAAACGACTTTATAACAGGTTCCCTCGCGAATCCGGATGCAGAATCCAAGACTCCCAATATCCTCGCTCGGGCATTCACTTTCGATGGCATTGTGCTTATCACCCGGGATACGCATGATGAAGACTACCTTGGATCGCAAGAAGGACGCAATCTTCCTGTAGAGCATTGCATCCGCGGGTCAGAAGGCTGGGATCTCCCAACGCCTCTTGGGAAGATGGCAGATGAGAAGGGATGGACAATATATGAGAAGCCGACGTTCGGCTCCGTGCAGCTTGCCCAAGACCTGGCTGACATGCATGCTGAAGGGATGATTGACTCAGTCGAGCTCATAGGCTTCTGCACCGATATATGCGTGGTTTCGAACGCGCTTCTGGTCAAAGCATTCGCTCCCGAATTGAAGGTGATCGTAGATTCCTCGCTCTGTTCTGGGACGACGAAAGACGCCCATGATGCTGCACTTGAGACTATGAGGAGCTGTCAGATCGAGATCAAAGACTAATGAGACCGAGTCTTGAGATTAGCTTTTTTGCAATAGCTCACAGTTCACACGTACCGTCTCACATAGCTCCCTCTAACACGCCCGCGAAAGCACGGGGATCGTCGAGGCTCACCCCGATGGCGCGTACTCGTTTCTCGCCGAGCATCGTGCGGACGGCGATGGGGCGCTTTGCCACAATCCAGACGTTTGCCTGGTAGAAGGTTCCGTAGTTGAGCTTGTCCGCTTTCGTGATGCCGCGGAGATCGTGCTCGGAGAAGCAGATCCCGTCGATGTCGGAGAGCGGAATTGTAGTCTGCATCTGGATGCCGCATTCCAGGCGAACGTAGCCGGCGCCGATTGCAACGGGGCGCATGATGCGGGCCCTCGCGTCGCCCGCGAGCCACACGACCGCATAGACCGAGAGGGCCGGTTTCTTTTGCGAGCTCATAGGCTAATTGGGTTTTGAAATAAATCTCAACTCTTTCGATTGCGTCCAGGGTAACCAAGCGAAGTTGGCGGTCGAAGGTGTATAAGCCCCAGATTTCCTCGAACGTAGTCCCCTCGACAAAACGCTCATCAGTAGGGTCTGCGGCTTCAGCAGCGTTGCATCGCTTGAAGATGTACCAATATCCACTCAATCGATAATAGCCAACTTCTTTAAGATGGCGAATCAAGCTCTCCCGATCAGCTATCAAGCCGCGCTCTTTCATGAGCAGGGTTAATACGCAGAAAGTGTGTCTGGAAGCCCGAACTTTCCCCAGTTCGGCATAGATAAATCGCTCTAATAAGTTGATTCGCACCAACTTCTCGGATGCGCAAAAGGTGTGTCCAGTTTGCTCTTGACACCCCAGTTCAGAGACCATTTTTCAAGGAAAAAGTTGGTCTATGGCTGGAGTCGGGCATGAATAATCCCAGATGCAGCGCCTGCGGTGCGCAGATGAAGAGAAACGGCAAGACGAAGTCAGGGGCGCAGAGGTGGAGATGCAAGTCATGCGGGGCATCTATGACGCACCGCATAGACAGCACCGCCAAGCACCTCAAGGCGTTCCTCAGGTGGCTCCTGGGAAAGCTCTCGATCGAGGAGGCGGCGACATGCTCCAAAGACACGTTCCGGCGACGCGCCGAGCGCTTCTGGAAGATGTGGCCGCTGCCCGAATACACCGGCGAGGTCCACGACGTCGTCTTCGTCGACGGGATCTACATCACAAAGAGGCTCGTCGTCCTCATAGCCTGCTCGAAGAAGCACGTGTTGGCTTGGCATCTGGCTGAGAGCGAGTGCTCCGCCGCGTGGGCGGCGCTCATGATCAAGGTCCCGCCTCCAACAATGGTCGTCACGGACGGCGGCACGGGCTTCAAGAAGGCCGTGCGCGTCATATGGCCGGACACGCGCGTGCAGCGCTGCCTCGTGCGCATCTCGAGGCAGGTCAAACGCAAGACCACGCTGAATCCCCAGCTAGATGCCGGAAAAGAGCTGCTTAGGCTGGCGCGCAGGCTCACGAAGGCAAAAGATGCGGATGCCGCAGCCGCCTGGCTTGCCGACTATGCAGGATGGTGCTCGAAGTGGGAGATGTTCCTGCGAGAGTTCACCTTGAAAGACGGCAGGAAGCTCTACACCCACGAAAGACTGCGCAGCGCCAGGCACTCGCTCAACACGCTCGTCAGGGAAGGGACGATGTTCACTTTCATCGAGCTCCAGGAGAGCATTGGCGGCACATGGGATTCGACGAACAACGTCATCGAGGGGAGGGTCAACGCGCAGATTCGCGAGATGCTGCATGCGCACAGGGGCCTCTCGACGATGCGGCGCGTGAAGGCGGTCTTCTGGTGGTGCTACATGGATTCGGAGTTCAAGGAAAGCGAAGCCGAGATGCTCAAGGTCATGAAGACCGACGAGGAGGTCGAAGGGCTGTTCGCCTTAGCTTCTAAGCCAAAAAGAAGTGAAGATTGTGCACCTGACGAGTACGGAAAAGCATTGCCGGAATGGGGCGAGATGAAGATGAGCGGATCGAGTTCAACGGGCTGGTTCTGAGCGACGTGAATAACCGACCCAGACACACTTTTTAAGTATTAGCCCCATGAGCAAATCTGCTTGCTCATGAAACGATAGCCAGCCCTTTTCGAACTTCAAAGGCTCTCCTTGATATATAGAAAAGAAGACCCGCCAGTGAGCTTCAGTGAGAGGCCGGCGGGTTTACTGAAGCGAATGGTAACACATGCGCTTGAAGAATTGATGGCGGCGTTCTCGAAAAGCTGCTCCATTCTTCATCGTATAATCAACCCATCAGAGATGAAAACACAGTCCCCGTCGGGTAGTCGTGGGCGTGCGGCGGTGCCGCATCAGTAACCTGCCTCCTTGGTTGTCCCTTCTCTGCATGGTGCATCGACATAAAGGAGGAACCAGCCATGCAGATCAGCGTGTCGTCCACCCTGACCGTGTATCACGACGGCCAGTTCTGGGTGGGCATCGTCGAACATGTGGAGGACGGGAGGCTCTCGGCCTGCCGCATCGTCTTCGGCGCAGAGCCGTCAGACGAGGAGATCCTGCAGCTCGTCGTGCGGAAATGGGAGTCCCTGCGATTCCTGGGAGAGACAGATGCCGCTCCCCTCAAGATGGCGAAGAGCCCCAAGCGCCGCCCGCGCGAAGCGGCCAGAGAGCTGTCTCGCCGCCCTACGAGCACAAAATCCCAGCAAGCCCTCTCCGAGGCGCGGGAAAGACAAAAGATAGAGAACAGGGCGCGACGCTCCCAGGCAAAGCGCGAGGAGAGCGAAGGGCGCTTCGAGCGCCGTCAGCAAAAGAAGAAGCAGAAGCGCAAAGGACATTAGAAAGCGTTCGGTCGGAGAATCGGTCTGCTTAGCGGTATGGCTCCAGCATGCCAAGAAATACCAGCTCAGACGCACGGAGTCAATTTGACCCCGTTAATCTGGGAGCCTGAAAGAGCGCATGCTTCGGCGGTCCTTGCGCTTGCCGGAAGCGTCCTCGCAGGCTTTAGATCATGTGGGAGAATATAGGGGATGCAAAAGAAGATTCCGTCTCGATATCCGGTCGGGAACGTTTAGGAGCGCAGTTGCCCGACATCAGATGCAGAAAGTTCTCTGACTTCCTTTCGACCAAGAAGGACCATTACCCGTATTCCGATAGGTACATTGCCGAAGTTCACGAATCGCCGGACAAGACGGGCCTAACGGAGCGCGAGCACATGGCCGAGTGGTTCCGTGCCAACGAGACGAAGGGCTCGGGGTCCTATTCGAGGGAGGCCCCCAACAAGAGCGCCCGCCGTTGCTACAACAGCCTCATGAACGCGGCATCGCTGCTCTGGATTGCCGAGGCGGTCGGGGTCGACGAGCTGACTGTGCGCCAAGCCTTCGAGGCCGCTGTCGCCGCCGGCGATTATCGGCGCGTATGCGGGGCTATCCGCAAGATAATCACTTGGGACATGATTTATGCCCTTACGTAGCGGGAGTAGATGTCGCCCCGAACGCCGCAATATGCTTCGTCGCATTGCCGAAGGAGGAACACTGTGGGAATAGTTTCTTTCGATCTCAGCGCGCCACTAGACAAGGCGGGTATGAGCATCGAGGAATTGGCGGACAAGATAGACCTGGGCGATGACAAGTTTGAGCGCGTCAGAAACCAAAAGCTCTCGGCAGTCAGGTTGTCCACATTGGCTGCCATCTGCGACGCTCTCTCTTGCGAGCCAGGAGACGTGCTGAAATACTCGAAATAGCCGCGCATGGAAGCAAGGAGCTTGTCTTTCTAAGGCAGAGCGTTCCTCGCTCATGGCACGTAATCACTTTTGTGAAGATTGTAATCAGCTTATCTTGCTCCCGCGGTTAGATGGCATTTTCTAGACTGCGACATTTACTCCTTTTCATATTCCCGGGGAGTAAATTTCCTCCATTTTGCAGGTATATAAGGGTGCCTGTAATCAGGCGCTAGCATTCGCGCGGCATCGCCGCACGTCAGCGGCCATTTCCTGGCAAGCCGCCATTTACTCCCCGCGCGCAAAGAATAAATATTCGATAAGGCAAACCAAGTTCTGGTAACGGAACATCTCGGACAGTCTTGGTCTCCTTGGAATCCATGTCTCCATGTAGCACGCATAGGACGCTCTATTGGCTATGTCCCCATAGAGTGGGAGTGAGTTTTACCAGTTCAGAGGCGCTATTTTGCTTCACCATTACTTTCTAATTCTTTGTAAAACTGTGTAATTCTCCACAAGGATTTTGCAAGCCACTCGATTATCCTCTCACTTTCGATTTGCCCGCTGTTAAACCACCATTGACATATAGCCGTACCTCTCCCCGATGCTGACGCGGTTGGCCAGGCTCAGGAAGGGATGCGACTCCAGGTGCGTCAGCTCGCGCGTGCACACGTAGGTCCCCGACGCCTCGTGGGCGAACAGCAGCTCGCGGCGGCCGCGGGCGCTGCGCCGGAACTGCTCGCGCCAGCAGAACCAGTCGAGGTAGCGCTGGAGGCGCCTGTTCGAGACCCCGTTGAAGCGCCCGATGAACGCCTTGAGCCTGGAGTGCAGGGAGTTCACCATCTCCAGCTCGCGGCTGGGGCGCACCTCGTGGGGCCTGCCCCCGAGCGAGCCGGCGTAGGAGCGCCGCCCGTCGGTGGCCACCGAGCAGGCCGCCGGCAGCCTCCTCAGCGCGACGAGCGCCACCCCCGGCCCGTCCTCGGCGCCGTCGGCCAGCTCGCAGAAGCAGTCGCCGGTCTCGCTGACGCCGCACAGCACGCACACCGACCCGCCGAGCCCGGCGCGGGAGGCGTCGTGGCCGGTCCGGTGGGCGGGCCTCCCCAGGCCGAACCAGCCGCGGGAGTGGTTGCCCGGCATCGACTCCGGGAAGTACGTGCCGTCCATCTCGAAGGACTCCCCGCGCGCCGGCAGCAGGCGGCGCCCCATCACCTCGCAGACGCGCATCCTCATGAACCACGCCGTGTACAGCGACACCCCCACCCTGGCCGCCGTCTCGCGCAGCGGCAGCGCGTCGGCCATGCAGGCCGCGAACTCCATCCACGCGGCCGCGGGCAGCTTCGAGCGGGCGAGCAGCCCGAGCGTGCCGGCGCCGAAGGTCCGGCCGCACCCCCGGCACAGCCACCTCTGGCGGCCGGCCGCGTCGCGGCCCTTCCTCACGAAGGCGGGACAGCCGCACCTCGGGCAGCGGTCGGGCTCGCCCCCGCCCGAGGCGAGCTCCTCGGCTATGGCCTGCCGCAGGGCCTCGGCCAGCCTCCTCTTCTCCGCGAGCGGCATCCTGCGCACTTGATCTATAATCCCGTCCATGGGGCCTCCTCTCCGGTGCTTTCTCGACAATCGCATCGTAGCGGGAGGCCCCTTTCCGCGTGTACCGAAAGTGGGTCTATGTCAATGGTGGTTTAACAGCGGGTCGATTTGATTGAAAATGACCCGTCAAAGCCTTGACGGGTCTTTCTTTTCCCGGTTCCAATACTGTATATTGGCGGCTTCTGGAGTGCTGTGCCTAGAGACAATGTTTCAAATATGCGCTTAGATTTCAGATTCCTTAGCTTTATAACTTTGAATTGTTTTAAGAATCCAGCGATTCATAGACTATACATTGACACATTTCAATGTATGAATATACTAAGCGTATTACATAGACGGTTATCGATGTAAAGGATTTATAATGGAAGTGGTCGGCTCGTACCTTATGGATCAGGTGCTCAAGATGCAGTGGCTTTCGGATCTTGTGACCATGCTCGTGGGCGCATTCGGTTTGGACGTCAACTCCCAATGGGGAGGCACGATACATTTCCTCATCTACGACACCGTCAAGATAGTCATTCTGCTCTGCGTGATGATCTTCATCATCAGCTACATTCAGAGCTACTTCCCGCCCGAGCGCAGCAAGCGCATCCTGGGGCGGTTCAAGGGCATCGGCGGCAACATCGTAGGTGCTTTGCTTGGCACGGTGACGCCGTTCTGCGCCTGCTCTTCTATCCCGCTGTTCATCGCGTTCACGCGCGCGGGGCTCCCGCTCGGGGTGACGTTCTCCTTCCTCATCTCGTCTCCCATGGTGGACATCGCCTCCATCATCCTCATCATGAGCATCTTCGGCCCGCACGTGGCCCTCATCTACACGGTGGTGGGACTCGTGATCGCAGTGGCGGGGGGTACCGTCATTCAGCACCTCCACATGGATGACCAGGTGGCCGACTTCGTGCGCGGCGAGGCGGTGGACGCCGTGCAAGCCGAGACGATGACGAAGCAGGAGCGCGCGACCTACGCACTCGGGCAGACGGCGGAGACTTTCAAGAAGGTGTTCCCCTTCATCCTCCTGGGCGTCGCCATCGGCGCGCTCATCCACAACTGGATCCCGCAGGACATCGTCGAGGCGGTCTTGGGCGACGGCAACCCGTTTGCCGTCGTGCTCGCGACGCTCATCGGCGCTCCCATCTACGCCGACATCTTCGGCACCATCCCGATCGCCGAGGCGCTCTTCGGCAAGGGCGTGGGACTCGGCACCATCCTCGCGTTCATGATGAGCGTCACCGTGCTCTCGATCCCCTCGCTCACCATGCTCTCGCGCGTGGTGAAGCCGAAGCTGCTCGCCACGTTCGTCGGCATCTGCCTTATCGGCATGATCATAAGCGGGTACGTGTTCAACTGGCTGCAGCCATTGTTCGTTTAGGAGCTCTTATGTGCAGGTGCAAGAGAAGACATAGATGCAGGTCGGTGTAGGCCTCCCGGGTTTCAATTGACGACCGTATAGCTGATTCGATTGATTGCGGCCGATGGGCTTTGGGCCATACCCCTTCCCATCGGCATGCGAGCCCAAGGAGGCATAGATGTTCGACAACTTATTCACCGTGGAGAACCTGCTCAACGTTCTGGGCACGTTCGCCTACCTGTTCGGGGAGCTCTTCCTGCTCTTCATCGCCATAAGCTTCTTCGTGGCCCTGTTGCAAGTGTGGGTGTCGAAGGACCGCATCAAGCGCATCCTCTCTCGTCCCCACAAGGTCACCAACGCCGTGCTCGGCGCGGCGCTCGGGGCGGTGACGCCGTTCTGCTCATGCTCCACCATCCCCGTGCTGGTGGGGCTCTTCAAGAGCGGCGCTCCGTTCTCGGGAGCCATATCGTTTTTGATGACATCGCCCATCCTCAACCCGGCCATCATCGCGCTTTTGCTCGTGTTCTTCGGGCCCGTTCCCACGCTGGTTTACACCGTCATCACCTTCACGTTCGCGGTGTGCGTGGGGCTTCTGCTCGACGCTCTCGGGTTCTCCCGCTACATCAAGAACGTCGTCGTCAAGGGCGGGTGCTGTGGAGGCGACGAGGTCACCTGGGAGAACCTGAAGGGGACGTTCTGGCAGAAGCAGGCTCAGGCATGCAAGTACGCCTTCAAGGACGCCATAGGGCTGTTCAAGGGGGTCGTCGGGTGGCTGCTCCTCGGCGCGGGCATCGGAGCCTTCATCTACGGATTTGTTCCCACCGAGCTTCTGGAAGGGCTTGCCGGGGCGGACAACCTCTGGGCCATCCCGCTTGCCGCCGTGATCGGCATCCCCATGTACATCCGCGTGGAGACGATGATCCCCATCGCGGGGATCCTCATGGAGAAGGGCGTGTCAGCGGGCGTCGTCATCGCGCTCATCCTGGGCGGCGCGGGCTGTTCCATCCCCGAGGTGTCGCTTTTGAACAGCATATTCAAGAAGCCCATGGTGGTGACGTTCGTGCTGTGCATCCTGCTGGTGGCCATAGGCACAGGCTTCGCGTTCACACTCGTCATGCCCTAGCGGCATGAGAAGCATATAGCAATGAAGGCCCATTAGAGAAAGGATAGGAAGATGGGACTGTTCGGAAAGGTGTTCGGCAAAGAGGACAAGAAAGATAGCTGCTGCTGCGACATGGAGATCGTGGAGGTACCCGAGGGCGAGGAGGCACCTGCGGCATGCGAGTGCGATTCATCTGGGGCGGATGCAGTCGTGCTGACCGTGCTGGGGCCGGGATGCAAGCGCTGCCACCAGCTCAACGATAACGCGCAGGCTGCCGCATCGAAGGCGGGCGGCGCGGTGAGCGTGGAGTACGTCACCGACCCGGTAGCGATAGCCGAGGCGGGCATCATGGCTACGCCTGCGCTTCTCGTGAACGGCAAGGTCGTCTCGCAGGGCAAGGTGCTCGCGCAATCGGAGATCGAGGAGCTCCTGTAGGCGGAAGCCGCTATCTGACGGGGTGCGTTCTGCGCTTGACAGCCGTAACATCCTGATTGAATATATAGATAAGCATCAATTTCTAAGGTTTGGAATCATGGAGACAGAGAAGACAGCGCTGCTATTCAAGGCTCTCGGAGACGAGAATCGCTTGCGTATCCTAAAACTTGTATCCCAAGGAGAGGATCTCTGCGCCTGTCGTATTCTCGACGAGCTCGACATCACCCAGCCCACCTTGTCTCATCACATGAAGATATTGAAGGATGCCGGTCTGATCAGCGCTAGGAAGCAAGGGCGCTGGATGCACTACTCGATCAGCGAGAACGCAATCAACAAGGGCGTTGAGTGCCTACAGCGTTTTCGAACGGAATAGGCACTCTAATTCGCGACCAGTCTAGTTCATGGAAGCTGCTGGAGGCTTTTCTTCTGCTGAATGGCCGAGGGCATCCCTCGGCCTTTCTTATGCTCTGCTATCTCTGCCTTGACCTAAGTCAGTCTAGTCTCCGCAGAACAATGGCTCTCGCATGGCGGCTAATGGCTTGGATGTGATGTTTTACAGTGATTTGGCCTTCGGAGACACTGAACTCATCGTGAACTCACTTTGAACTCATGGTTTTTCGTTTGCGCAGTTCAGGACTTTACACCCATAGTCTGTTTTTATTCCTGCGTTATTCCTGGGTATAAATGTGAGTCCTGTATAATGGGTAGTTGAACTCAACATAAACATGTGCAGAGAGTTTCGGCTGGTCAGACAAAGTGTTTTCTAGTTTTCTTATTTACTCCCTCATGCTAAGACTAGAGATTGCGAAATAAGTGAGTTCAAATTGGTACTAGGAATGCTCGACACTAGTCGGACATCCTATGATGAGGTGATACGAAATGACTCTGCTCGAACAATTATCCGCCCCTAAAACTATCGAGTGGGAGTGAGTATTACCAGGTCAGAGGCACTATTTGGCTTCACTAGCTTCGCGGTAAGGAGGCCATAGATGCCTGCCTGTTCTAGTTTTCTCGAAGTGTCGCCTGCTCAGGGCCACTGTGACAATTTGTCACAGTGGTTCAGGAGGGTCTTTTGATGGGCTGGATAATAGCGATACTTGTCATCGGGTTGGCAATAGCCGGATTGGTTGGAGGAGCTGTCTTGCACCCGCTACTCTACGGTCTGTTCATCGCCTCGATACTGATTGTTCCTCTATGGCTCGGGTCTTCGATCGTCTACGGCATCATAGATGCGATCTTCGGAAAGAGGCGATAGGCCATAGGGTGTGCAAAAGTGGCTCTCCGTGCCTGCCGTTATAATTACATGTGAAGGAACCATAAACGAGGGAAACAGCTTGGCCGACATCAGATGCAGGAGATTCTCGGACATTCTCAGAACCAAAGAGGATCACTACCCATATTCAGACAGGTACATAAGCGAGGTTCACGACTCGTCCACCAAGACGGGAAGGACCGAGCGCGAGCACATGGTCGAATGGTTTCGCGCGAACGAGACCAAGGGAAGCGGTTCGTACAGCAGGCAGACTCCGAACTCCAGCGCGAGACGATGCTGCAACAGCCTGATGAACGCTGCCTCGCTCCTCTGGATCGCCGAGGCTGTCGGTATAGACGAGCTTACCGTGAAGATTGCATATGAGGCTGCTGTTGGTGCCGGAGATTATCGCCGAGCATGCGGGGCGATTCGAAAGATCATCACCTGGGACATGGTCTACGCCTGCGTATAGCCACGAGAGGTCACGATTTCGTGTAGGGCGGAATTGCCTGTTGTCGCAGGAGCTCGCAGGCCTTATAATGTTCAGCAACGGACTGGTCGAATAGATCTTGGTCCACCCTGCGGCGGGGATATTCCCCGCCATTTCTATATCTAGGAGCAATACCTTGTCTGACCTTGGGATATTCATCGACGAATCTGGAGACGTAGGGTCGAACTCCGAGTTCTATCTGATCACGATGATACTCCATGACCAAGCATCGAGCATCGAACAGCAGGAACAAAAGCTTTGCTACGAGCTCGATCTTCTGGATGTGCATCCTGAAGAAGCAGTCCACTCCGGTCCCATAGTCCGCAAAGAGGATGAATGGAAGGACGTCGATCTCGAAAAGCGCCGCAAAGTCTTCTTCAAGATGTTCTCGTTCATGAGGCTTAGCCCTATCAGCTACAAGACGTTTTCCGTCAGGAAGAGGGAATGCGCCGACCGGTTCGCGCTGAGGGGGCGGCTCGCAAACGAGCTGGGCTCTTTCCTGAGGGACAACCTTGCTTTCTTCCAGGGATTCGAGTCGGTCATCGTGTACTACGACAACGGTCAGGCTCTTGTCACGGACCTCATCAACACCGTGCTTTGCGCGTATCTGACGAATGTGGATGTCCGCAAGATAGCTCCCTCCGAATACAGGCTGAGCCAGACGGCGGACATGGTCTGCACGCTGGAGCTTATGCGGGAGAAATCTGAAAATGGCGCGGGCATGAGCAAGTCCGAGCTCATCTTCTTTGAGAGCAGGCGAAGGCTCAGCAAAGTGTTCCTGAAGACGCTGAAGGGACTGGAGTTTCCCAAGAGCTAGCTCACGGGGGAACCGAGCCTCTCGTGGCATTACCGCCGCAGCTCCACCCGGAGCGCGCGTCTTCGCAAACGAGTGCTTGAGATTGGAGAATTACCATGGAGTCACCCAGGGTCCTGCCAGAAGCGGGCAACAGGGTTCGATTCGAATTCGACGGAAACCTCGTCTCCGGCACCGTTTTCGTCGTCGATCCTAGGGGCGGCGGCGTTTGTTTCGGTGTCTGCCCCAGTTGCGATGTGAGAGCCGATGACGGCACGCTTCACAAGCATGTCCCCATCAACGAGGTCGTGCCTTTATCGGTTGAGCAGAGGTAAGTTGGCGACCTCCCTTCGCCGCATGCTGGATCTGGGCGGCAAATGGGCAGTCGATGCATGCTGCTAAGCGGTTTGGGGCGATTTTGCTCTGCGAACCGGCTCATAAAGACCCTGTACTCACTTGGAACTCACTTTGTACTCAGCGTTTCACGTTCTGCCTGTTCAGGCCTTTACACCCCTATGCTGAATTTATTCCTGAGTTATTCCTGGTAATAAATTTGCGGAGTAAACGATCGGGATCTCGGCATTTTTGTACTCAGCATTTTCGAAATAGGAGAAAACACCTGTTCACAGGTGCTTTATTGTAACGCCGTATTTATTCCCTTTCCGAGGTGTGTAAAACGGGATTTAAGGTGAGTACAAAACGATACTGTTGATTTGCTTAACTAGGTGGACGTCATGATGCAGGTTGGACGACATAACATGATTTGATACGTATTGTACGCCTGACGGCAAAAACTACGATTGAGTGGGAGTAGGGGTTCTCCTCTTTCCTTTGACGCTTGATCACCCTAGCGGGTGCTCTCCGTAACGAGGGCACCCGCTTCATTATGAGGAGCGCCCCGTGGATGCCCTGCAATTCACGCGCGATCACCAGGCTTATTTCGAAGACTACGTGACACGCAGCACATACCACTCGAACGCCATCGAGGGCAGCACGCTGTCCTTTGCCGAGACCTATGCCATCCTCTGGAACGACAACACCATGAAGGTGACGGCCACGGCTCGCGAGCTGTACGAGGCGATCAACCACAAGTACGCCCTGGCCACGGCATCGGAAAACATGGACGACCCTCTTTCGGAGCGGCTTGTCAAGGCTATAGCGCGGGATATCAACCGCAACATAAGCGGCATCGACGACTATCGTCACGGCCAGGTGATCATCCGCGGGGCGGAGCACCTGCCGCCGGCCGCCAATCAAGTGAACCAGCTCATGATGCAGCTCGTGTACGAGTACAACCACGACGAGGGAGGGGACCCCTTCCTGCGCGAGGCTCGCTTCCATGTCCGCTTCGAGAGAGTTCATCCCTTCGAAGATGGCAACGGTCGGACAGGTCGCATCCTCGTAAATCGCGGTCTCATGCGCGCCGGCCTCGCCCCAGTAGTGATTCTCGTGGAAGAGCGCGCTGCCTACATGGACTTGCTGGCGCGCAGCGACTACGATGGTCTGGCCGCCATGCTGCGCCGCCTGTCCGAGGCGGAGACCGAGCGTATGGAGAGATTCGCCGAGCTATGATGGTGCCCGAGGGCCGTAGGTGTTCATCCTTGACTCAGGGCTGCACCTTGACTTTCTCGCAGCCCGGACTGGGTTATTCGGTGGCTTGCAGAACCGAATAAGATGATTTGTGAGCGCCTATAATTCATTGTAGAGGATGTTTAGACAGCCTGCGGGATAGGGTTTTCTCTTGGGCGTGCGGCATCCGAACATCCACGTCGAGGAAGTGATACTCAGCCTTATTGCGAAGTGCATCTTTTTTCGCCGGCACAGGGCTTTTCGCACTACAATATGTATTTATACGGTACAATTAGTGTATCGATAAGATACAAAATGTGAGGTGTGGTATGAACGATAGAGAGCTTCGGTTGTTCAATCTGTGGGCTATCAGGACAAAGGATGAGCTTCTGGGAGCCATCGATGAATATATCGACAGGATTGAGCAGCATGATGATATTGAAATAGTGCGTAAAGGTCGTTCGAAACCCCTTGTAGACGTCATGAAAGACTTCAGAAAGAAGGTTGCAAGAACTCCTCTCGCTGATCTCGACCAGGATTTCTGTGCTTATGAGGTTGAGATTACAGATACGGAAATCGAGCTCAGCATTAATGCGTTCAAAGACATAGTCGTTGATGATAATGGCGAGATTCTAAAGAGTTCTTCCGAAGTTACACCCGAAATCATAGTAGTGAGCGCGCCGTACATTCCTATAGACCAATTTGCTGAGATGCAGGGAGTGAAGGCTGCGACCGTGCGACAATGGATTCGCCGGGGGAAGATTCGAAATGTTAAGAAGCTCGGATCTGAGTGGATGGTTGCTTCTACAGAGGGGCAGCCTGAGAGAGGGTTCACTGGTGGAGTGTTCTACTGCACCGATCAAGACGGGGACATGAGCAGACTCTTCCCTTTAAAGGAGGGAACTCATTCGATAGAGCTGTGGAAGGCAAACCAGTACAGCGAAGAATGTTTGGCGACCATGCGCGATTTTGACCACCATGTACTTGATGAGATAAAACTGAACAGGGTCGCTCGGGAGAAGCTCGAACACGCTTTAGCCGCTTCTCCCGAAGTGCGCTTTCAGAGCACTTTTATAGATGTCATAGATCGGAAAGCGTCGTCGTCTCGTGATGACGCTAACAGCCAGCCAGAAGGTGGCTGGAGCGATGTGGCTGGGACGCAAATCGATGACCTCTCTATCGACTGTCTGCTGAAAGAAATTAGTGGTGATGGCTATGTGCGAGATTTGGCGATAAGCTTAGCTCACTTATGCTTCAGGAATGGTCCGGTCGAAGATATGCACGCAGAAGGCAAGCTTGACGACACGGATATGATGGAACTAAATAAGTACATGGTTGACCATCTCGGATTGTTCCTCTTGTTGCTAGGTTTGTCAGACTTTAGCTCACTGAAGCGAATTCTTTGGTTTCATGATCAGTGCGGTTCTGATTGGGATAGCCCGGATGTCCAAAAAATGCTCCATGATTACCATATTTCGACCGATCGATTAAAGGCGCTAGCCTTCAATCGTGATCAGGCAGCTGCGTGCAGGTGTTCGAGCAATACGGCTCCAGCTGGGCTTACGCGCCTAGCGCCTGTGCCCTCAAGTGATCATGATCCAGACGAACCTTTGGCGGACTGCCCGATCTGCGGGTCGAATGTTCTCATACGCAAACCGATGACAAACCTTTCGTTTGCTGTGGATCACGGCAAGACTGTTCATACGAACAAAGAGCTTGCAAATGCAGCGCATGTTCCCATTCAACTTGTGACCGATATGCAATTCGTTGAAAGGGTCAAGAGCGCGAGTGAAAAGCAGCGTGAGCGCATGAAGGCAGTCGCCGATGTCTTGGATGTTCCGCTTGACTATCTTCTTGCATTTAACCCGAATGCCTCTACCATCAGTTGCGGTGATTGCCATACAACTGCACCATGGTCTGTTTGGAGTGCGCGTCGGCCCTGGCGATGAACGCGTCGTCGTTTCTGCTTCTGCGCAGAACGCCTTTCAGCGCTACAGGTGTTTTCTGTAGTTGAATTGCGAAGGATGCATTTGGCTATACCGTGCGAGATATCAATGGCATTCCTGCCATCGTGAAGGACTATGGCTCTGCAATGGACTTCATGCGCGATCGTCGGACTTAAAGCGTTATTTGAAACCAAATCCCTATTATTGCTCATGCCAAAACCTTCCCAAATATGGTAAGGTTTTGGCATGAGCAAATACGAGGAAATATACGAAGTAGCAGCCGATACGGGATTGTGACCCGGGATGAAGCGGCAAGGATGGGGGTCTCCGATAAGGAGCTGTCCCGTTTTACCTCCGATGGAAGGCTGACCCGTATTGGGCGCGGCGTCTACCGCATTAAGCACCACGTTCCCGGCAATCTTGATCCTTACGCCGAGAGCGTTGCTCTGGCGGGTCCCGGTGCGTACCTCTACGGCGAATCTGTCCTCGCCATGTTCGCGCTTTGCCCCACTAATCCCGCCAAGATGCACATCGGCACGCCGAGGCGCATCCGCAGAAAGCTACCCGAGGGAATGAAGGTAGTGCAGCGAAAGGGCGCCAAGGACGTTACCGAGTACGAGGGCATACCCTCACAGACGGTCGTGGCGGCCATCAGCTCGTGCGTGGGCAAGATCATGCCCGATAGGCTTCGGGAGGCCGTTTGGGAAGCGCGGCGGCAGGGCCTATTGGGGAAAGACGAGGCGGAGAAACTCGATAGGGAGGTGTCAATCTGATGCTAAAGAGACCGAACAGTCTCATCGAAGAGATCGCCCAATAGCTGTTTGCGGCGAATAAATCCCATTTCAGGCTTACGTGGACAATGTGCCCGCGTAGTAAGGGAGGCGGACGATTTCCGGAACAGTCCGCTATGCTGCGAGCTGCATAGGAATCTGGGACGGAAGCATCAGCGTTCCCTTATGAAGCTTTAGGCTTGTGAAAAACAAGAGGAACGGTGCAAACGGGAGAGGGGAATCTTGGGGAATTCGGCTCGACCTTCTCGCGCTTGTGCGCGCCGCTTATTATATATCTCGCGCTCTGCCGGCTATCCTGTCACAATGAGACTTGAAGAATATGATTCGACGAAGGAGCAGACATGCGCATCGCGCTCGTGATGGACGATATGCCCGTCCGCTCCAATGGCACATCCTCTACGGCGTTGCGCTATGCGGATGCCCTGCGCGAGCAAGGCCATGAGGTCATCTGCGTGGCCTTTGGCGCGGATGACCCCGATAGCTTCGATGTGCCCGAGCATCACATCCCCGTCGTGACTCCGGTTGCCGAGGGGCTCGATTTCCACTTCGCGCTGCCTGACGAGGCGGTCTTCGATGAAGCATTCGCCGATGTTGACGTCATCCATATCTTCCTCCCCTTCGCCTTAGGCCAGGCGGCTCGCGATTGGGGGCGAGCCCACGGTGTGCCGGTGACGGCGGCATTTCACTTGCAGCCGGAGAACGTCACCTACAACGCGAACCTGGGGGCAGCGCCCTTGGTTTGCGATGCCATCTACAGGCTGTTTCGCGACTGGCTCTACGGCGACATCCGCCATATCCATTGTCCGAGCCAGATGATCGCCAACCAGCTGCGCAAGCATGGCTACCGGAGTCAACTCCATGTCATATCCAATGGCGTGCCCAAGGCGTTCTGCCCAGGAGAGGGCGAGAGCTTCAATGATGGCCTTGTCCATATCGTCACCGTCGGTCGTCTCTCTCACGAGAAGGACCAGGCAACCATCATCCGCGCCATCGAACGTTGCTTCCATAGGGATCAGATCCGGCTGCATATCTGCGGTAAGGGCCCGCTTAAGCACAAGCTTGAGCACGAAGGGAGCCGCCTGCCCCATCCTCCTATCTTCGAGTATCGGTCCATCGATGACCTGATAGCCCTGGAGCGAGCGTGTCCTTTGTACATCCATGCGTCGATTGCAGACATCGAGGCCATGAGCGTATTGGAGGCTCTCGCCTGCGGCTGCGTCCCGATCATCGCCGAGGCCGAGATGAGCGTGCCCTCTCAGTTCGCTCTCTGTGGGGAGAGCCTATTCGAAGCTGGTGACGACGAGCGCCTTGCCGAGCTCATTGACTGGTGGCTCGATCATCCCGAGAAGATCGCGGAATGGAGCCCGCGTTATGCTGCAGAGGGCATGGGCGATCATGTGGAAAAGTGCGCCGAACGCTTCGCTGCGATGCTGGAAGAGGCCATTGCCGACGACCTTTCAGCCTATGGGGAAGAAGCCCGAAGTTAGCCGCAGGCGCACTTCTCTGCGGAGCCTTGCAGTTCCCCCGTCTTTCTGTCGCCGCTAGCTTCGCTCGCCCTTCTTCCAGAGCCTAACCACAGCGGTAGTCCCGATCCCGATAATGGCAATGATCAAAACAACCAAGTAGAAATGCCACCACTCTGCTTCTGCTGTTTCCAAATCCGCTTCCACGATTTCGTATGACTCGCCAGATGCTAAAGGAACATAAGCGTCTTCAAACACGACGAGTGGCTGTGCGATTCGGGAGGTTCCATCAGAAGAGGTGATGAGCACTTGGTCACCCTCTTTCACTCCAGGAGCCTTCACCCAATTGACAAGCTCGAAAGCGTCCGGGGTATCGGGCTCGTACCCAGGCTGTTCCGTGCTCGATGTGCCGGAGCCCTGCGAACCCTCAGGGGCAGTGCTCGATGTGCCGGAGCCCTGCGAGCCCTCAGGGGCAGTGCTCGATGTGCCGGAGCCCTGCGAGCCCTCGGGGGCGGGGCTCGATGTGCCGGAGCCCTGCGAGCCCTCGGAGGGCGAGCCATCAACACTAGGCCACTCCCAATGTCCGTAAGCAGATCCGTCATCGGTGAAGAACAGTACCAGCTTGTCGCCATCCTCCAGCGTGTAACCGGCCAAACCCACGCTAGGCGTCGTCCCGTTCACTGAATACAGCCAGCCGGAATTCGGGCCGCGACTCTTCTCTGCGAGCACGGTGCCGTCCGGTCCGGTGATGGAGCTCACATAGCTGCCTTTGTGCTGGTAGTTGCCCGCAGGAACCATCTGCTTGAACACATCCCATGCCGTTGTGCCTTCGGGCAACTGCTTGTATTTGCCTGAGTACAGAACGCGCGATCCGTCGGTCACAGCGAAGTTCACATCGACCGGTGCCCTACGCGCCATCGCCATAAGTGGGTTGCTCGTTCCGCGCACGAGTATCTCCGCGCTCACTTCCTGATTGTATAGAGCCGCGAGGTCCTTGTACTGCGCGTAGGTTATGGGATCTTCCGCGTAAAGCTTGCCGTACTTTCCGTATACCTTGTGGGAAAGCACACTTTTGATGGTGACCGCCTTCGGCTCGGCCTGGCGGGTCACCAGCAGGTTCTCGTGCGACACCACTTTCGCATTCGAGGACTTGAACAAACGCCACAGCTCCAGCTCTTCCCAGCCGTCCTGCGCCACGGGCACGATGCCCGTGTTCTTCTCTTGTGCGCTGTCGCGGACCCATACGAGCTCCCCGTTGTCGTCAGCGTATACCTCGAAAAACGGAGATAGGTTAACGGTGACCTCGTTTGCGGATGGGTTTGCACCTGCGTTGAGGCCGTCGAAGTAATGCTGCTTTACCTGCTCCATGAGATCGAATTCCGAAGCGAGGTCGGAAAGCTCGATGGGCTTCACGCGGATGGTGAAATCCTTGGTCGCCTTGACGCCGGTGTCTTTGTCGGAAAGGGAAACGGAAAGCGCCACGAGGCCTTCCATGTTCGCGCTGCGGGCGAGGCTGCCCGTGCCCATGGGGCGAAGCACGGAGACTCGGGCGCTGTTGCGCACGTCGGGTACGGTCAATAGCGTGCCGTCGCTGCTTGCAAGCGTAACGGGGTAGTACTTGCCGTCCACGCCGAAATCGGCCGTCGTGGGAAGCTGGATGTCGTTCTCGACAGTGTAGATGCCGCCGGCATCGGGCTGAAGTCGTACGCCGGTGACGCTATCGCGCAGGCCTGCCTTGGCGAAGCCGGCGTCGAGCTTTGCCATAAGCTCGCTTTTGATCTGCTGTGCCCTTGCGCCGTCCAGCGAGTCGACATGCACGGGGAAGGTCTGCTCGACTGCGATCTCGGGTTCACCCATTGCCGTGCGCTGGAAGACGACCTTAGCGGTTAGCGTCACGTCCTTCGGCGTTTCTCCGCACTTCACCTTGCCGACGTACGGGGCGAACAGCGTGTCGGCCGTGCCCTGGTTCTCGCTGGATACGGAGATGACGGATGGGTCGGAGGAAGTCCATGTGATCTGCGCCCAAAGCTTTCCGCTTGCAACCTTGGGAAGTGAAAGGTCGGTGCTCACGTTGGTGGTGTCGCCAAGGTCGACCTGCGAGAGAACGTCTGCCGCCAGCATGGCTTTGACCTTCTGAGCGTTCCAATAGACGATGACGGGAACAGTCTTCTGAACGGTGGCTCCGGCTAAGGAAAGGTCGATAGTGATGCGGTAGGAGCCGAACCATTGCGCGCGGAAGCCGTCGGGGTCTGCGTAGAAGTAGGTGATGTTGCCTTCTTGGTCGATGGCGGAGCAGTTGTCGGTGCCGTTCGTCTTCTCGATGGATTTCAGGGCGACCGTGATATTCGGGTGCTTCGCATGGATCATATCGACGACGTTGGCGTCCTTGCCGAACTCGGGGTAGAGCGTCGAGAGTGATGCGGC